>Ga0209581_1000102_pt1 | contig 275210 bp, 264 predicted proteins | sample Coa_R2_FD_187160 | JGI IMG/M metagenome (GOLD analysis project Ga0209581, IMG submission 187160) | Surface soil microbial communities from Centralia Pennsylvania, which are recovering from an underground coalmine fire - Coalmine... | ecosystem: Environmental > Terrestrial > Soil > Unclassified...
TCTCAAGACCCGGATCTCCACCGCTTCCTCCGCCACCAGCATGGGCCCCTCCGCTGCGGAGTAGCCCACGCCGGGGTGGGTCAATTTTCAATCGGCGACCAGGGTCAGTTTTGCACCGGCGGCAACACAACGGTCACTCCGAAACCGATCAGGACCGCTGCAACCAATGGCGCGATGATGAGCTTTACTCCCAGAGCGGGAGTGGGATGAGCCAATATAGCCAGGCTGAAAATCAGCCATGCGACGAACAGCAGCACGGCCAACTCGATGCCGGTCGATCGGTACGCAAGATAAACAAGCATCATCGCGAGCGCTACTTGGCTCGCGCGAATAAACGGACTCCATCGTTCGTACCAATCCACGTCCTTCGCATCGCAGGCCGGGCTATTACTTGAGCACCATCCTTATGGCTCCAATTCCATCGGGTCAAGGCTTTTTTTACCAGCGACCACTCATGATTTGCTGTTTTCACCACGAACTCGACGCAACGGTGGAACTACGCGTCGAGCGATTCGGTTTGGGACTCGGACGGTGTTCGGCAGCCGAGCTTAGAGATAACCTTCCGCCTTGAGTCGCTCGCGGATTCCGCCGGCTTGGATGATTGCCCGAAGAAATTCAGGCATCGGCGCCACCTCGATCGCGTCGTTGCGCGCGAGGTTCTCGATACGACCGGTCACGAAGTTCACGCGGATCTCATCGCCTTCACGCGCGAAGTCGCGGATGCCGGCGCACTCCAGGGCAGGCAGCGCATAGTTGACGCAGTTGCGATAGAAAAGGCCGTTGATCGTCTCCGCTACTAAAGCCGAAACCCCCAAACGCTTGAGCAGAAGTGATGCGGGACGGCTCGAGCCGGTGCCAAAGTTGCGGCCTCCGATGATAACGTCGCCAGGACGAACTTCGTCGACCCATCCAGGCCGGTACGTCGCGAACACGCTGCGCAATTGTATCTCCAGCGGTTTCGCAAACACCGTCTGCGGCATCATCAGATCCGTATTGAGGTTGTCTTCGGCGAACATCCAGACGCGGCCCTCGGCAATTAACGTCTTCGCGGAATTCATGACCTGTCTCCGATGAACGGCGTCGGGTCAGTGATGTGTCCGGCGATCGCTGATGCGGCGACGGTGGCCGATGAGCCCATGTAGATACGCGCGGAAGGATTTCCCATCCTGCCCTTGAAGTTTCGCGTGCTCGAGGTGATGCACACCTCATTCGGACCGAGGACACCCATGTGTCCGCCGTAACAAGCACCGCAGGTCGAATTGGTCACCACCGCACCCGCGTCGAGCAACGTTTCCACGTAGCCCCGCCGCACCGCCTCCTTGAGCACGCGCTGCGAGGCCGGCGTCACGATAAATCGCACGCCGGGCGCGATCGTTCTTCCGCGCACGATTTGGGCCGCGATGCGCAGGTCTTCGAGCTTCCCATTGGCGCAGGATCCAACAAAGGCCTGGTCGATGGGGACCCTTTCGTTCAATTCGGCGACGGGGAGCGTGTTGTGTGGGATAAAATCGGGCCGCGCGACATACGGACGCATTCGTGAAAGATCGATCTCGTACACGGCGGAATATTCCGCGTCGCGATCGCTCTCAGCGGGTTCGAAGGGTTCGTCGGTGACGGAGCGCAGATGCTCGACAACTCTCTCATCCGCGGGGAAGGTCGTAAATTCAGCGCTCAACTCGGCGCTCATCGTTGCCAGCGTCGCACGATCATCAAGCGATAGCTCGGTAACCCCGGGCCCGCCGAATTCGATGTTGCGGCCTTCGAGGCTGCCGGCGAGGCCCGCCATATGAAGAAATATATCCTTGCCAAAGACGTTGGAGGGCTTTTTCCCGGAGAGATCGAACCTGACTGTCGGGACGACCTGATACCACGTCTTGCCCGTGCACATGATCTGCAGCATCTCCAGCGGTCCCATCCCGCGGGCAACGCAGTTGAATGCCCCGGAAGCGCAGGTGTGCGAATCGGTGCAGGTCAGAATCTGTCCGGGCAGTGCCAGTCCGTTTTCAAGAATCACCTGATGACAGATCCCGTGGCGGCCGACGTCGAAGAATTTCTCGATCCCGAAACGCCGCGCGAACTCGCGTGCAATCCGCTGGCCTTCCGCGTCACCGATGGTAGGCGCCGGAATCGCGTGGTCGAGGATGATCGCGACCTTGCTCGGGTCGGCGATCCGCTTCGGCATCTCGGCGGAAGCGGAAAAGACAAGATCGATTTGGATTATCTTGTCGACCTCGCAGACGACGATGTCTCCCGGGCGGACCGAGGAATTTCCGCTGTGCCGGGCCAGGATCTTTTCCGCCATCGTCATGCCCATCGGCGTATCTCCGATTTTCTCATCCAGAGCAAACCCAACAGAACCTAACGACTATCGGCGCAAGCCGGCTCAACCTCCCACATGGTCATTTCTGATACTTCTTGCCCAGCGCATCCATCGCCTCCACCCGGAGCAAATCGACAATTTCGCGAAAGGCGCCGCCTTGACCGCTTGATTTGACCGATCCGGTTTCCTTCAATTCCGCGAGCACGTTGCGCGCGGATTCATAGTAGGCAAGAAGAGTTCCGGAATAGATCGTCGCTTTGAAACCCCGCTTCGCCAGCTCCGCCACCGGCAGCAGTTGTCCATTGTAAAGCAACGGGAGCCCGCCCAGCCTCGACGTGTAGTTGTTCAGATCGTCGATCGTGCGGATGCCGTCGACAAAAATCAGATCGGCCCCTGCCTCGCGGTACGCATGCGCGCGGCGCTCGACATCTTCCCATCCGTTGACCGCGAGGGCGTCGGTGCGCGCGATGATCACCGTGTCAGGATTCGTGCGCGCATCGCAGGCCGCGTGCACTTTCGGCACCATATCCTCCATCGGGATCACCTGTTTGCCCGCGAGGAAGCCGCATCGTTTGGGCCATACTTGATCCTCGATGTGCAATGCTGCGGCGCCTGCACCTTCGTATTCCCTTACGGTGCGCCACACGTTGACAGGATTGCCGTATCCCGTGTCGGCGTCGCAGATGAGCGGAATCTCGACCGCGCGCGCGATTGTTCGGGCGTTCTCCACCATCTCCGACATCGTGAGCAGTCCCAGGTCTGGGAATCCGCGCGCCGCGGCCGTTCCGAAACCGGTCATGTACACGGCTTCGAATCCGATCCGCTGCGCAATCTTCGCCTGCAACGCATCGTAAACGAACGGCGCCAGGACCATCGATGGTCCGTTCAGTTTCGCGCGCAATGCTCGGGCGGTGTTCATCGTTGTCGCCTCTTCATGTACCTATAGCATCCGATCGCAAGCAGCCGGAAAGCGGGATTCGTCCTGAGGCCGCGAACGAAAAGGCCGGCTCGATGAAACGAGCCGGCCTTTTTTGCGAAATCGATCGTCGCGTCCGACTTATCCGGGCATCGAGGCCAGGCCTTCCGGCTGCGCCACCGGCTCGGGCCGGCGTCCGGCGGCCAAAGGAACCGATCCGGGCTTGCGCTGGAACGGATCGACCAGTCCCAGTTCCTTGCCGATCTCGCGCACCGCGGGAATTACGTGCTTGCCAAGCATTTCGAGGCATCGCAGGCGATCCTTGTAACCGACAGGCCCGTCGAGCCAGAACGAAAACACTCCCGGCCGCAGCACCTCGAGGACCTTGCGGAGGCGCGGGATCACATAGTCGGGTGTGCCCGCGATCATCTGCAGATCCCGCTTGCTCTCTTCGTAGCGCGCGTAGACCCCGCGGCGAATTTCCTCCAGCTCTTCTTCGGTCTCGTTGCCGCCTCCCTCGTGGATCGGCTTGCCGGGCAGATTTGCGGCCGCGGGCAGCCGCGCCATCCGGCGCGTCGCTTCTTTCGAATTGTATCCCGGAGGGAACATCCACTCCGGCCGTGCGAAATGCGCGAATGCACCGCCGTAGAGGAAGCGTTTGCCGAGTTCCTCGGCGCGAGCCTGGTTGTCGGATACGAACACCGGCTGGAGATAGCCGAAATTTTCCGGCCCGGCCTGATATCCCTCGCGTGCCGCCGCCTCGGTGTACAAGTTCCACAGCTCGACCGTGGGTTCAAGCCGCGTTGCCAGCGCCACGTACGGAAACCGCTTCTTCGCACACCAGACCACGGTGTCGGGGCTCACCAATCCGGGAATCCAGATCGGAGGATGCGGCTTCTGCATCGGCACCACCCACGGATTTACGAACCGGAAATGGAAATGCTTGCCCTCGTAGCGGAACGGTCCGGGCGTCGTCCATGCCTTGATGATGAAGTCGACGCCCTCCTCGAAGTATTCGCGGTTGTATGCCGGATTGGCGTTGTTGGCGAGCTGCTCGCTGCCCGCGCCGCGAACCCATCCCGGCACCAGCCGTCCGCCGGAGATGAGATCGATCATCGCGAGCTCTTCCGCCAGGCGCAGCGCATTGGCGACCGTCGGCACCGGATTTCCCAGCAGCACGATTCTCGCCTTCTTGGTCGCTTTCGCCAGCACCGCCGCCTCGACGTCCATCACCGAACCCAGGCAGAAAGGCGTGCCGTGATGCTCATTCAGCATCAGCCCGTCGAAGCCCAGTTCCTCCGAGTAGATCTTCTCGTCGAGGTACTGGTTCAGCAGCATCGATCCCTGTACGGGATCGAAGTTCTGATTCGGCAGCCCGAAGAAGCTGCGATTGCGAAGAATCGCGCTTTCGAGCTGGCGGCTTTTGTCCGGTTCGGTTTCGGGGTCGTAATGATATTGCCGTTCGGTAAACCACATTATGTGCATAGCCGGCGCCTCCGCATCCTATGCGAGAAAGTTTCCCACTTCCTTGATGAACTGTTCCGATTTCTCGACTTCCGGCCGATGCCCGCATCCGTCGAACGCCACCAGCTTCGATCCCGCGATCGCCCGGTTGTAAACGCCCGCCGCCGATGCGGGCACGATGCGATCCTCCTTGCCCCACACGATCAGCGTCGGCGCCTTGACCGTGCCCTCCAGCAGATGCGGCAGGCTCGGATTGAACATGTACGGCTGCCATGCGAGCCGCGCCGTCTCCGCGCGCGCATCCTCGAATGCCTCGTATTGCGCCGGCGAAAGCCCGCCGTCATACAGCGCGGAATATTCGGGGACGCGGCTGGAATCGCGGACCGATTCGCGCAGGTAGATCAGCGCCGGCAGTGTGAACATGTCCATGATCTCGCCGTCGGGCGGACGGATGCCGGCCGGCGCCACCAGCACGATCCTGGAGAAGATCGCCGGGTCATTCGCCGCCATCTCCGCGGCGAGCCATCCGCCGAACGAAAAGCCGATCACGTCGATGGGCGCGAGGTGCTGCTCGCGCAGGAAGCGCGCGATCATGCATCCGAGGTCGCGCACATTCATGATCCATTCAGCGCGCGGCGTCTTGCCGAATCCCGGATACATCGGCGTCACCATGCGGCGGCTTTCGCTGAGCGCCTCGTTCCACTTCATCCATCCGGGATAGCCGAGCTCCTCGTGCAGCACCAGGAGCGGTTTTCCCGAACCGCCGCTGAGCACGATCAGCTCGTCGGTGCCGACTTTGAATCTCTCCTCGCGAACCGCGTCTTTCAGAGCCATCTCGACCTCGCACGCATCCGGCTCAACATACCGATCGGATAGTTGGCGCCGCCTATGATCGATCCATTCACCCCCGTTCTGCAAGCGGATGCGATGCGCCCCCTCACCTGCGGGCGAAAGCAAAGCGCCCCGCTACAGGATTTCTCCCGGCGGGGCGTTTTGCTTCGCAGGCGGCAGTGATCGCTATCGCGACATGTTCTTCACGATCTCGTTGTACTCCGGGCTGGTCGTGCTGATGCATTGCAGCGGGCGCAGCTCGCCCATCTCCTGCTTCTGCTCGAGCGCATCCTCGCATTCCATCTCGCTCCCGTATCCCTTGACGGTGAGCCACTCGCCCAGCGGCGTATCCCAACTGCCGTCCGGAAAATCGTTGGTCGATGGCGCCTTGACCAGCACCCACGGATAGCTCTCGTATGCGGACGGCGGCGCGTTGTAGAGCAGCGCCCTGAGCTGATGCGCCCGCCGCTGCAGATACAGATCCTGCACGGCGCCGTACAAATCCACCGCGTAACGGTCGGCTTCTTCGAATTGATCCAGATGCTGCGCGCGATAGTTCACCGCCTCCATCCCGCGGCGCCCGATCCCCGCCGACAGCTCGATGTACCACGGCAGCAGGTAGTTCATCGGGTTCATCGCGTTGTCCGCCACCATCCCGATCGTATCCGTCAGCGTCGATGGCCCCAGCACCGGCAGCATCAGGTATGGTCCGCCGGGAACGCCGTAATATCGCAGCGTGAGCCCGAAATCATCGGGATAGCTCTGGAGACCGAACCACGATTGCGCCGGATCGAAGAACCCGGCAACCCCGAGCGTGCTGTTGATTCCGAATCGCGCCAGGTCCGTGCCCGCCTCCTTGAACCGCATCTGGAACAGGTTGTTCGCAACGTAGGTGATAACCTTGACGTTGGTTAGAAACCGCCCGACGCCCTCGCGCACCGGCTCCGGCGCGACCGCCGCATAGCCCGTCGCAACTGGCCGTAGCACGTAATCGTCGAGCTTCAGGTTGAACTTGAACATCGTCGCGTTGAACGGCTCGAGCGGATCCGGATGCACTCCCTGATCCTCGCCCGGCGGAGCCTCGAGGTCGTCCTGCGCCGCCGCTCGCCCGGGAGCGAACACGGACGCGATCAGCAGCACTCCGGCGATCAGAACCAGCCACGATGCCGGCAGATAGCCAACCCTGATGCCGTCTTTCATAATGCCCCCGCTGCGCAATCGATCGCTCCGTTGCGCCTCAATCGCCCTTGACGATGCGATGGGAATCGGTGTCAAAGTGCTGGGTGGAAAACTCGAACAGCTCCGCGTCCTCCAGCGCTTCCATCTGATGCACCAGACCGCGCGGCACATCCATGCACTCGCCCGCGACCAGCTCGAATTCCTCGAGCACTTCCGCATCCGGCGATTCCTTCACCCGAACCATCAGCCGCCCCCGCCGCAGGTAGAAGGACTCGGTCTTGATCTTATGGAAATGGAGCGAGCACTTCTTGCCCTTGGCGATTTCCAGGATCTTGCCGCAATACAACTCGTTGTTGGCGATCCATACCTCGCGGCCCCATCCCTTCGGCTCGATATGGACCGGCTTGCGCGCCCTGCTCATCGGCACACCCCTTTCCGTGACGGCTTGTGCTTTCGCCTTTGCCCAATTGCGCCCGCGCAGGCTTTTCGATTGAATGATCGATCGTTGTGAGTCATCGAAAGCTTCTCTGTGCGATCGTGATTGCGATGCTGCTGGCGGGATGCGCTTTCCAGGCCAAGCCGATCGCGCGCGACCCGATGTGGATTCTGATTAAAGCCCCCGCACTTCCCAGCTTTCCGTTCGGAAGCTGGAGCACCCCGCAGAGCGAGTGGACGATGGTGAATGCGTACCCGACCGAGGCCGAGTGCAAGACAGCGCGCTTCAACGCACAGGTCGCCCAATCTCCCCATCCCTTCGCCTGCATCTCATCGGAAAGCCCCGACTACGCCGCAATCGTGAAGCGCTCGGGAACCTCTTCGCTCAAGTAATCTGAGCGTGGTCTTGGACGCCCACGACTTCCAGACGGTTGCCCTCTCTGGCACTTTAACTTACAGTGCCAACATGAACTTGACGCCGTCCTCACTTGCTCAATCGCCCATCCACGGCATAACATCCCTAACTCTTCGCCGGTGTTGCCCACTTTCGACGCCAGATGTTCCGGCCTAGTACTAACGAGAAAAAGGGGCATAACACGATGCACCCGAGCCTCGACTTTTCCTGTCACGAATCCCTTCAAAGGATAACGTCGACCCTGTTACGTGTGTGGCCGGAACACGCAAAGTACCTTACGCTGCGATTTCGCGACAGCAGCCCCGATCGCATCGCGCGAGATGAGCTATTGGCGTCGTTGATTTTGAAGCTCATAGAAGACGATTTAGAATTGTTTTGTCGCGACTACCGATGGATGTGCGAGGAATTTACGCAAGAAGAGCTATACTTTCGTCGGTATGGAAATTATCGCTTAAAGACCTTTGCAGAAGCCAATCAGAACATCTATTCAAACCCTGCCTACATGCCTCGTTACGTTAGAGGCATACTCATGTCACAGCTTCTATGGAGCAATCACGCCGGAGCAGTAGATCTCTTCCGAACTCGTTATCTCCCATTGCTACCCGATCGCTTCGAACATCTCGAAATCGGCCCCGGGCATGGGCTTTTCGCATATTTCGCCAGATCTGACTCACGTTCGGACCTAGTAACTTGCTGGGATGTCAGCTCTTCGAGTCTCGCGGCAACGCGCGAGGCATTAAAAAAACTGAAGCTTGTGGAACCCGTCGCTCTCGTTCAAAAAGACGTCCTTGACGCTTCATCCACACAAGCAAGCTTCGACAGCGCGATAGCCAGCGAGGTCTTGGAGCACTTAGAACGACCGGACGAGGCGCTGAGAAATATCCATCGGGCGCTGCGACCTGGTGGGATTCTCTTTCTCAACGTGCCAATTAATAGCCCGGCGCCCGACCACATTTTCCTCTGGAGAACCCCCAACGAGGTCACTGAACTCGTCGTCAGCACCGGATTCTCGATCAAGGAACACCATCTACTCCCGATGACCGGATACACAATCGATCAGGCCCTCAAATGGCGTCTCAGCGTTTCTTGTATTCTCGTCGCGATCAAGCCGAGCACTCGCGCCGACTGAGTGAACGGCCTTCTGAACGTCTAGCGGTTCGCTGTGACATCGCGCGCCCTTGTTTTCCTCAGCGACGAGGCCCGACGCAAGTCCGCGCAGAGCCGAAGCCAATCTTTCAGTCCATTCAGGCCACACGCTCTCCTTTCCATGGAGGGGGTCAGAGAACTCCTTATCGCCTGCCGACTCTGACATATCCACGAGCACTACATCGTGTTCCTTGGCAAACCGAACCATCTTTGTCCAATATTCGCTATGAATTGGCAGAGACGTTCTTTCGAATGCTTCGATCGGTTGCTCAACAAACATAATGTCGCCACCCGACGCGCGAATCTCTCTGATCAAACGATCGAGCTCGATAAATTGCTCTTCACCAAATTCACTCTGTTGCGCCTGCGGAAACCTCCGCTTCAACATCCTGACAAATTCCACGTCGACCTTCGGATGACTCCAGAACCTCCGCACGAGTTCAACACCTATTCCGTCTGACAAACCCAGCAGCGTGTCAAGCGCAAATACAGGCCTGAGCGCTTCCACCGCAAACCGCATCAATCGAGGTCCTATGACGGGGGTGATTCCGTTCGCCTCGCCTGTATACAGGCCATGACGCACCTTCTCCGCCTCGTAGTAGGTGAAACCACCATGCCACTTGTCCTTGTTGCTTACAAAAAGAATATAATTTGTGACCAGGACAAAAAGCACAGACTTCAACGATCCCCGTGCAGTTTCGGTACGCAAGTCGGTTACGAGCTGCCGAATTTGGCTGATGTTGGAACCATCCGTTTCTAAATTATCAACCTCATCCGCTCCTAGTCGACTCCGCAGTATATCGGGACGATAGGCTTTGGCCGAAGAGCTCCCCAGCACGATTATTCGCCGCACGTCTGGTCGGCTGGACAATTTCTGGCAGAAACCTGGCAACGAATACACAACCTCTCGGATGTCGCTGCCGTAAACGCTATGCTGGCCTCTAGTGGCATCCACGTTCCGAGGAGCCGCTTCCGGCGGCCACACTAACAGTGTTGCCACCCAAAGCACCGCATATATACCCAAGGTCCACACAACGACCTGCAGCAGCTGACGGAGCATCCTAGAACCCTTTGTAAACGAAATCTGGCAAACTCCTGTAGTTCACGAGCAGCCCGAGGAACAGGATGTTGACCTTGGCACCAATCAACGCGACGCGCGGAAGCGACAGGCGCCCAAACCGTTCGCCAGCGCTGACAAATAGCATCCAGATCCTCCGAACCGACGCGACTATTACTCCCACGCCAACACACAGAGCCAACAAAACAACAACTGGAGTCCCTACGCTCCCGGTCAACAGCCGGAAATAGTCCCCTTCAGAGATCCAAAAAGGCGACACCACAACCGCCAAGAATGTGAAGGTTAGGCCGGCCGCGCACACTTGGTACCACCAAGAGCTCCGCAATTCCTTCGCCTTCTGCTTGTCGATCCATAGACGCAGAGCGGTCTTGTAAGAGTGATTCAGCACGGCCGCTGCCGCGAGCAGCATCCCGCAAGCGGCGAAGGGCCAACCCGGACCATGCCACAGTCCCATCAGCAAGAATGTCAAGAAGAAGGCACACGCCGTATTTGCGAAGGCAGACTCGGCACGGGGTCGACGCATCGTCAGATTTTTCAACGTCGGTGTGAAGACGTAGGTCTTGAACCAATTGGTCATGCTCATGTGCCATCTGTTCCAGAAATCCAAAACGTCGTTGGCCAGGATGGGATAGTTAAAATTCTCAGGAAGTTGTAAGCCGCACAAGCCCGCCCAACCTATTACGATGTCTGTATACCCGGAAAAATTCAGATACAGGAAGACCAGGTAAAGGATTGAGGCAAGGACCTCGATCGCAACGAACATCGCACTCTGACTCCCCAAATGAGAATTTAACCAATTACCGAGGTTAATCATGAACCGATCGAACGCCACTGGGGGAGTAGTATACGCCTTTGCCAGCGCATACGACCTGATCGTGACCTGCCAGTCCAATAGCACAGGTGCAAATACCGCAGCCTTCAAAAAGCCGTCGCATATGCGAGACAGGGGACCTATCAGGTCCCGTCCCGCCTGTCCTGCGATGCTGTGATCATGACTCTTCAGGTCTTGAAACGGACCAGCAATGAGTGTGAAACAACATAAGGTATAATTGAGATAACGGGACAAGGACATCGGCTCACGTGCTTCCTGAAGCTTGTCGACGATCAGATGTAAGACACGAAAAAGGACGTACGACAAGCCAACGATCGTCGGTAGATGCTCGAGCCGGAGGCCTGCCGGTATCAGCTGATACTTTTTGAGCCAAATGAACAGAGCGAGCGTGACCGCAAGACCTAGCGCTCCCCACTTGCTCGGCACATACCGCAAGATCAAGAAGCCCCAAAGGGCAAAGCCAACCAGCAATATCGCTTCCACTCGCCCCAAGAACAGCAACAGGAACGCCGCATTGGCGCTACCATAGGCAAGCTGATTGCCGAGGCGGCCGGGTGCCATATTAATGCAGACAACCACCAAGGCGGCGAATAGGACAAAGCTCAAGCTCGTGAACATCATAATGCCGCCGCCCTATCCGGTGGTGGTTGCCTCTTCACTTCCAACGGAACCGCGAATGGAACGAACGTCGACACATCCAGCGCCCAGCTTTCTTCGAGTCCAACCCTGTCTAGGAGCCCAAACCGGAGCTCCTCGAACAAGTTCTTGACCAAGCCATTTCGAGCCGTGGGAATATAGACTCCAACGATTCGCTTTAAGCCCCGCGATCGGGCTTCCTCGACCACCACGTTGAGAACCGCATGTTCCACGCGTCGTTTCAGCACGCGGCAGCTCATCAGCCATGTATCAATGATCCAATCTGTCCCGGCTGTACGGCAAATCAGAACACTGATGAGGCCGTTGTCGCCAAAGCGATCACGAAGTCTCACCTGGAATGTCGACACGCGTGGATCGTATTCCAGCTGTTTTACGTCTTCCTCGGTATACCGGCGGGTAGTAAGATTAAATTGATTCGTCTTGTTGATCAGCTGTACGATCCGTTGCCGGTCGATTTGCGTGAATGAACCTATTTCGATTGTCATGTCTAGCGACCGCAGGTAGCTCTCGATATCTGTACTATCCTCAGCAAGGCGGGCTCGAAGGGCATTCGCGGCATACTGCTCATTACGCTTTCTGTCGTCTTCCGTGAAGGCGATCGACTCGAAATATCCGGCGCAAAGAAGTGTCCGAGCGAACATTGCCGGATCATCGGGGAGTTCCGGAACCGCCACTTCCGGTAACGCATGCCTAACGAGGTCACGCTCTGCAGCGTTGTCGTCCAGCAGGACAAGAGCTTCCAGCCCAAGCCCCAGCCGCTCTGCGATCGTCCGCAGGTTTCGCGCCTTGTCCTCCCAATTCGCCTGAAAGGCGGCGATGTGCGATTCCCTCAGTAGCATTTCCGGATGCTCACGAAATGCCGCTCTGGCGATACTTTCTTCATTCTTTGAGCAGACGGCCAACACGACGCCGCGCGAATGAAGTGCCAAGGCTGCTCGCTGGACCTCAAGGTAGGCCTCCCCGGTAGGATGGCCGTTCGCCAGGACAAGTTTGTCGATGCCGTCATCCCCAACTACGCCACCCCAGATAGTATTGTCCAAGTCGAGGACTAGGCATTTTCTGGATTTTCCGTACGCGGCTCCGATGACACGAGCCACTTGGTCCGCGTATAAGGGCAGAAATCGAGTCGCAAATGGAATCTTTGCGAGATTCCAAGACCTGGGGTCGCTCCATTCACCGATACCCACAGTCGCGGCCAAGTTCGCGATGTCGGCGATCAGGATCCCTTGTGGGATCAATCTCTCCACGAAGAGGATATTGAGCTCGGAAATCAGCCTATTAAGGGTACCCGGTAGCGCGCTGTCAAAATTTCCAAACGTTGGCCAGACAACACCAGGGATGCTTTGGAGAATTACCGTCGCCCGACAATTTCCTCGGATTGCGGAAATCAATCCTTCGATTTCCGTTAGTCCTCGTGTCACGATTTGTCGTGCCGTCTCCTTCTCGCCGGGACACGGTGAAATTGGCAAGCCGCGGTGGTCCATCGCCAACAAGACCATATCTGGCTTCGAACGGTATAACTGCGAGTCAGGATACAAAGCCTCTTGAAAGACCTGTGAAAATTCGGCCTCTACAACCTCGATTTGGAGACCATAGCGTAAGCCCGCCGCTACAATCGCAGGCGCAGCGAATGTCGTCGTACTGTTAGACAGGATAGCGAGGCGGACCCTTGTAAGTCCCTCTAATCGCGCGCCGGAATTTGAAACGCGTCGAAGAGCGCTCGCAATCAGATGTGAGTGCCTTTCGTCCAGAAAGAAGCTGCTAAGCCGGCGAAGTTCTGACGCTGCTCCACGGGGATCCAGTTCTTTGCAACGCTGCCGGAAGTCAGCGGGTGGTCGGGGAAGCCAGGGCAGAGACGCAATCTCAGTAGTCATTGTACTCGACGTCGTTCGATCAGTTCCACCAGTTCGCCAACATTCTGCAGTTGCGTGATTTCCGCATTGCTGAACCGAATCCCAAACTCGACCTCAATTGCAACAAACACTCGCACATTGCTGACGCTGTCCCATGCCTCAACATCATTCGCGGTCAACTGCGGGGTAGCGACGATTGAGTCATCGTCGAACACGTCCCGGAGGATCTCCGTGAGCTTTCCGTAAATGTCCTCATTCATAACAGCAACAATTCCTTAGAAGACCTCTCTTCGCTATCTCGCGCCCCGCGCGCCTGAGTCGCTGCTGTACAACTCTGGCTTCCGCCCAGCAGTCCCCTCTGGGGCGAAGCTCTTTCTCGATTTGCGACTTTCGCGCGGCGGCTTTCTTTCAAGAGCGATTCCTCAGAACCAGTCGTCCCAATTACGCGAAACCCTGGCTAGCCGGTCGGTAAGCATCCCGTAGTGCCTGACCAGAAGGTTCAGCGCGGTGAGCTTGTCGAAGCGGACCCTCTGAACCACGCGAACGTTCTTGTCGTCGTTTCCCGAACGAGATTCCGTAACGGTGAGCCCGAGGATTCCGTGGCGCAACTCCGGAGAAATCTCGCTCAGGGGGCGCAGTCGCCCGTCTTCATCGAGCATCTGCCCCGGATCGCAGAAGGCTATCAAGGACAGTTCGCGGACGATACGGCGAATAGAGGCATGATTGGCCTTCAGCTCGATATCGAAGCGCAGCCTGATCGCCTGCGAAACAGCAACATTTCGCAACAATTTTGAAGCTTGATAACGGGCGGACTTGGTAGAGTAACCCGCCCGGATGGCAGCCTGGGTTCCGTTGAGGTCCTTCAGATACTCGGTGATGAACTTTTCAACTCTGGGACGAAACCGCCGCGGCCCGAATTCCTCTGCTTCCATCTAGATCGCCTCGAATCAACATAAAGTGTCGAGACGATGCTGGCAATATCCAGTGTTGCTGCCAAATCCGCGCAATCGAATTCACAGAGTATCAACAGCGCGCTTCCACGCTCGTTGGCGAGTACCTTTGCTGCAATTCGCTACGACAGGGGCTCTTCATCATCCTATCTCACCGCGTCAATTAGATAGTTGGTAGCGAGGTTGGAAAGCCGTCTTTCGCACACCCAATTCTCGTATTCAAGATACGCTCGCGACAGTACTCTGGAAAATGAAAAATAGGTCGCGCCAATATACGAAGGAACGATCTCCGCACGGCTCCATGGCTCCAACACCCTTTTGAGAGCATCATGCCAGCACATATCGTAGTATGCCGGAAAGACGCTTTCCGGATTGCGGCGAAGCAGCCGTTCCATTATCTCGATCCCCCAGGTCCCGGGCGTCAATCGATTCAAGAGGCTGATGACCGAAAATCGGCCGGACAAAGTAGCGACGAATCGCCCACCTGGTCTCAGGTACGACCGTATGTTCTCAAGGGCTGCTTCGAGTGGCTTGACGTGCTCTAAAACCTGCCAACTCACGACAAGATCGAATCTCTCGATGAGTTCGGGTGCCCGCTTTACAACATCCCAGACTATTAATTCATCGTACCACCCGTCCGGTGCCCTTGCGAGTTCGGCCGCGGAAAGATCTAATCCGACGTAGCGACATCGAAACGGTCTTTTATCTGGAGGAACCGTTGGCTTGCGTCCCGAACCAACGTCCAATACGGAGGCACCTTCGTGAAAGGTATCGAACACCCGCTCCATGAACAATTCACGCCACCCTTGGTAACGCGGCGGATAGCGAAACGAGGAAATCATATAGTGTTTGGTGTTGGTTTTACGTTCTTCGGCTGAGGGAACCAATTCGCGCGTCAGGTCAGCCCTCGGCGCGCTTCTCGCGCTCCGCGAGCTCCAGGTCGGCCGTCACCATCATGTCGACCAATTGTGGAAAGCTCACTTTCGGCTTCCATCCCAATACTTTCCGGGCCTTGCTGGAATCACCGAGCAGCAGATCCACCTCCGATGGGCGAAACAGGCGCTTGTCGATCTCAACATACTTCTTCCAGTCCAGCTTGAGGCGAGCGAAGACCATCTCGAGAAATTCCTTCACCGAGTGCGTCTCGCCGGTCGCGATCACATAGTCGCCGGGCTCGGGCTGCTGGAGCATCATCCACATCGCCTGCACATAGTCGCCGGCGAAGCCCCAGTCTCGCTTCGCGTCGAGATTGCCCAGCGACAGCTCCTTTTGGAGGCCGAGTTTGATTCGCGCGGCGGTGCGCGTGATTTTGCGGGTCACGAAATTTTCCGTCCGCCGCGGCGATTCGTGGTTAAACAGGATTCCGTTCACCGCAAACAGCCCATACGCCTCGCGATAGTTAACGGTCTGCCAATACGCGAACACCTTGGCGCACGCGTAGGGGCTGCGGGGATGGAACGGCGTGGTTTCGCGCTGCGGAGTTTCGACCACCTTGCCGTACATCTCGGAGGATCCGGCCTGGTAATAGCGAATAGGCACTCCTGTCGCCTGCATATGGTCGCGAATCGCCTCCAGCAGCCGCAGCGTGCCCATCCCGACCACGTCGGCGGTGTATTCCGGCTGGTCGAACGAAATTCGCACGTGCGATTGAGCGCCGAGGTTGTAAACCTCGTCCGGCATGACCTCGCCGAGGATCCGCCTGAGCCCAGTCGCGTCGCCAAGGTCGCCGTAATGGAGCTTGAGGCCGGTGGCGTGGGCGCCAAAGCCTTCGTACAGATGGTCGATGCGGCCGGTGGTGAAGGTCGAGCTGCGGCGCATCATCCCGTGCACGCGGTAGCCCTTGGACATCAGGAATTCCGCCAGGTAGGAGCCGTCCTGCCCGGTGATTCCCGTGATCAGCGCGGTCTTGCTCATAAAACTGCTCCCTGTTCACGTCTCGTTCACGAGGCGCGAACTTTAGAAATGCGGCGGAGACGCGGCAGTGTCAGGCTGCGAGGCCCTTCTGGCGGGCAGCCCGATACCATTCGATGGTTTTCCTGAGGCCATCAACGAAGTCGGTCTTCGCCCTGAAGCCGAACTCCTTTTCAGCGCGCGACACGTCGAGTCCGCGGCGGGGCTGTCCGTCGGGCTTGGTGGAATCCCACACGATCTCACCGTGGAAGCCGGTGAGTTTGACGATCAATGTGACCAGGTCGCGGATCTTGATTTCGCGGCCGGCGCCGAGGTTGACGGGGTCGGGCTTGTTGTATTTTTCGGTGGCGAGGACGATTCCGCGCGCGCAATCTTCGACATAGAGAAACTCGCGGCTCGCTTCGCCGGTGCCCCACACTTCGATCCGCTTGTCGCCGCGTTCGATCGCATCGACACATTTTTTAATCAGGGCGGGAATCACGTGGGATTTGGAGGGATCGAAGGAGTCGCGCGGTCCGTAGAGATTAACCGGAAGCAGGTAGATGGCGTTGAAGCCGTACTGTTCGCGGTAGGCCTGCGCCTGCACCAGCAGCATCTTCTTGGCGAGGCCGTAGGGCGCGTTGGTCTCCTCGGGATACCCGATCCAGAGAGCATCTTCTTTGAACGGAACCGGGGTAAATTTCGGATAGGCGCATACGGTGCCGAGAGCGACGAACTTCTCGATGCCTCGAAGGCGGGCCTGCTCCATCAATTCGACGCCCATAATGAGGTTTTCGTACAGAAATCGCCCCGGATTTTCACGATTTGCCCCGATGCCCCCCACGACGGCAGCAAGATGGATGACGATTTCCGGCCGAAAATCGTCATAAAGCCGCGCGATGTGATCAGCTTTGCGCAGATCGTACTGGCTCGACCGCGGCACGAAAACGCTGCGGCATCCGCCACCGTGCAGTTCCTCCACCAAGTGGCTGCCAAGAAACCCCGTCCCCCCGGTCACAACGATCCGCTTATCCGCAATCGAGCTCATCCGTGTCTCCTGAACAAGCTCTTCCACCAAATCAGAACACCAACCTGCCTGCGTCTCACGCCATGATTACGTTGTGATGAGGCCCTCTCAATCCGGCCGTCGCAACAAAAATTCCGGCATCTACCTCGATGGAGGTCGATGCCTAGGCTCGGGAACCTCTCGGTCCCTGCCGAACCGTCCATCATTTCCTCAGCCCTATGCTCAACGGCCTCCCCTTCCAAAAATTACAACTTTCGTGGTTTGCAGCATTATCTGCAAATCGAAGCTGAGAGACCAGTTTTTGATGTAGTACAGGTCATAGCAGAGCTTTTCCCGTGCGTCGTCAACGCTGGCGCCATAGGGGTAACAGACTTGCGCCCATCCTGTTAACCCTGGACGGACAAAATGTCGATATTCGTACAATGGTATGTCAACCGCGAGGTTGGCTACCATCTCCGGACGTTCAGGACGCGGTCCCACAAAACTCATTTCACCGCGCAAAACATTGATAATTTGAGGTATTTCGTCGACCCGCATCCGCCGAATAATGCGTCCGACCCGGGTTATCCGCGGATCCTTCCGTGATGCCCACACAGCACCCGTGCTTTTTTCGGCGTCTGCGTCCATCGAACGAAACTTATACAGCGAAAAGGTGGTGCCTCCCAGTCCCACTCGTCGTTGCGAATAAAGGATTGGTCCTTTGGAATCGAGTTTGATGCAAAGCGCTGTTATAACCGCGAGAGGCAAGAACAGAATACCCATCGCTAGCGCAAGCACTACGTCGAGTACCCGCTTTACTCTCAAACGCCACCTGGTTCCGCCGAAGCCGGGCGCAAACGTCAACCAGGATTCACGCAAATACGGGAGAGGCAGTTTACCTGAGATTCTTTCGTAAAAACTCTCTAGATCAAATACTTCGACACCCTGCACGCGACACTGCACCAGCTCCCTTGTTAGCGACGCTTGCACTGCGGGATCGAGAACGACCAATATAGCCACAGAGTGGCGTCGCACCATTTCCGCCAAGGACGAGCCGAGCTGGATCACAAGTCCTTGTTTGTCGCGCAATTGTGCCGCAGGGCCTGCACTGAACGTCGCCACTCCCTGAAACCGGTAGCCCAGGTGGTTGTGCTTTTGGATTTCCTCGATGATTAACGGAAGCGATTCAACGAATCCAAGAGCCATTACTCCGAGGTTAAAACGCGCGAAGAACAGGCTGTTTGCTGTAAAACGCCAAACTAACAGGCAAAGCGTGGAGAGCGGCAAATAGATGAGAAAGATAACATGCCCGGGAGCGAGGCTGGGGTAGAGAATTCGGAGGATGAGAAACAGGACCGCCAATTTACTGGAGGCAGCGATTGTTGAGACAATAACCCAGGCGTCGGTCCTCGGCCTGTCAATCGTATACAAATCCTGAAAATAGAGCGCAATTACATGCGCAAGCCCCACACTCGCGATGGCGATCCCGCGATCGTCAAGGGCGACGCCGAGAGTGTTCGGCGCTGTGCCAGCGCTTACGGCAGCAATCATACCGACGGCGATGCAGAGAATGTCGCCGCCAATTAGCAGCGCCCAGTGCTCTCCTAGTCCTTTCGGAGCGAACATAACCGATGCCTTCAACTACCTTTGAGCTGCCCCGGTAGTCGACCTTCGTTTGGTGAGATTCGTGCGGTCGGTCAAACAGCGTGGCACGGGGTCCTCCCTTTCCTTTCTAAGGTCAGGTTGACCCCCTGAGCTTCGTGTCTCAAGGCCCAATCAGCTTCTGCTAGTGTTGTCCGAATGTGCGACGGAGATCTCGTGCTCGTACCCCTGTGAGCGTAAACCGGGGCATCCTTCCGGATGCTTGACAATCTTCTCCAATGCTCCGACATAGCCCTCGACAGCAATAGCTAGAGAATATTTAGCCAGAAAGGCATTCCTGCCATTCGAGCCCATCTCTCGGAAACGGCCAGGGTTCGTCGTCAGCTCGGAGACCACGGCGGCAACTTTCGCTCCTGTCGCGTCACTGATCACAACCCCACACTCATTCTCTTCGATCGTCCGGCCAATTTCGCTCATGGGAGCCAATAGACCTAAGACCGGAATCCCCGCAGCCATTACCGCGTATGTCTTGCTGGGAACTGAAAGTCCCTCAAAGCCACTTTCCAATACAACAACCGCCAAGTGAGCCGCGGAAAGCACATAAGGCAAACGCTCGTATGGTTGGTACGGCAGGAACTGTACGTTTCTGAGCCCTTTCGCGGAAGCTAATGCCTCCAAGTTGAGGCGCTTCGCTCCGTCGCCAACAAACTGGAATACGACGCGCTCATCCGACTGCAGCATTTCTGCGGCGTCCAGAAGGCACTCCAGGTTATGGGTTCGACCCATGTTGCCTGAGTATTGAACGACCAGGCGTTCACCCAGGCCATGCTCTTGCACAAACGGGTTTTCCGAGCGCGGCACCGGTCGGATGGTTCTCTCATCCGACCAATTCGGAATTATTTCAACGGAGGGTCCGTTATCTGAAAGGACCTTGTCTATAACATTCTTCATGTCGCGGCCAATCACCACGACGCACTCAGAGTTGCGCAAGACACAATTCCTCAAGACGCGCCAAGCAGCTTCGATCCACGAACCAGAGCGAATCAATTTGAGACGAACTGCTATTTCTGGAAACACGTCATGCACTACGACGATGTAAGGAACATGAAACAGAAGCCTCATGACTACCGCAACCAATCCGATAAACGGCGGATTTGTCGTGGCTATGATCGTATCAGTGGCCTTTCGCTGACGGACAGTGTATCTCGCGGCCCCCAGCATGTAGCTTAGCGCAAACAGAAGACGCGACCAGATTGAGCCGCGATGAGCACCGACCCCGCGTACGCGTTTTATGTTGACTCCGTGATAAACCTCGCTTTCAGGCACTTGGGAATGGCGGTCCCATACGGCCTCTGGCCTTGCGCAGCAGACCTCCACGGACCAGCCACGTGCCGCGAGTTCTCGGGCCAGCTCCGTCATATTCAGCCCGGTGGACACCAGCTCCGGATAGAAGTGCTGACATAACAGAAGGAGGGAGCCCCTAGATTGCATAAGCTTACGACTTTTCATGGGAATCCCAGGCTATCGCTCCGGAATCTACTCACCCGAGAGGCACACCGTGATCTCTCTGAGAGTGGGGGCTACGAGGACTGCGCACCCACAGACGAAAACGACGGCCAGTTGTTGCCCGTATATTCTGAATCAGGCGACGGCGCCTACCCGCTGAACCATGAATCGGCCGAGGACCAGAGTGTCCATTTTTGTTCGGAGGAAACAATCAAGCGCCTCTTCCGGCTTGCACACCACCGGCTCGTTCTCGTTGAACGATGTATTGAGCAGGACCGGAACGCCCGTCTGCCTGCCGAACTCTTTGATTAGCTTGTAGTAGAGACGATTCTGCCGTTCGTTTACCGTTTGAAGGCGGCCAGTCCCATCAACGTGAGTAGTTGCGGGAATAACGCTGCGCTTCTCGGAACGGACGTCATATGCCATCAGCATGAAAGGCGAGGGGTAAGATTGCGTGAAGTACTCGCTCGTCGCTTCTTCGGCAATCGACGGCGCGAACGGCCGGAAAATCTCGCGCCGTTTGATCTTGACGTTGAGGATCTCGCGCATCTCCGGCCGCCGCGGGTCGGCGAGGATGCTGCGGTTGCCCAGCGCTCTTGGCCCCCACTCCATGCGTCCCTGGAACCAGCCTACGACCTCGCCCTTGGCGATGTGCTCCGCGGTCAGCCGGCAGAGCTCATCCTCGTTCTCAATCTTCCTTATGCGGCAATCTTGCCGATCCAGTTCATCGGACGCGCGGTTCAAGACCTCTCGGATGGCCGATTCGCTGAATTCGGAGCCCCAGTAGGCATGCTCCATCACGAACTCTCGCGGCTTGCCGAGTTCGTGATGCCAGACGTACATGGCGGCCCCTATAGCCAGCCCCGCATCGCCTGCGGCCGACTGGATATAAATATCGTCGAACCCGGTCTGCTCGAGAATTTTGCCGTTGGTAACGCAGTTGTAGGCTACGCCACCCGCAAGACACAGCTTGCGGAGGCCGGTCGTCTTCCGCAAGGTGCGCAGGCGATCGAGAATTATCTCCTCCAGCCTCTTCTGCAAAGAGGACGCGATGTTTCGGTGTCTGGATTCAACTTCCTCATCGGCTCGTCGAGATGGACCGAGGCGTGTCGCGAGATGACCGGAGTAGAGAGTACCTATGTGTGGCTCTCCGTCGTTCCATGTCATCGCGATCCCGTGATCGAAATGCCGGAAATAGTCGCCGTTCAGTTTGAAATCCATGCGGCCGCTGTTTGGAGCGAATACGACGCGCCGAAGTTCATCCAAGAACTCCGGCTCACCATACGACGCGAGGCCCATGACCTTGTATTCGTCTCCATACTTCGGAAAGCCAAGGAACTGCGTGACCGCCGTATAGAAGATTCCCAGAGAATGCGGAAACGATACGGCCCCCAACGGTTGAATTTGGTTGCCGCGCCCGATACCCCACATGGTACTCGCGAAGTCTCCGAGTCCATCCACCGAGAAAAGAGCCGCCTCTTCGAACGGAGAGACAAAGAAACTGCTCGCCAGGTGCGCCTTATGATGTTCGACACGATGGACCTGAATTGCGCTGGGGTTTACCTCGATCGCGCTCCCGACGTCGTCAGCGATAGTCGCGAAGCGTTCTTGTACTGTTAAGCGAGCACCAGCCACACGCGGCATCTTAAGGGCATACCAGGCCTTGCGGAAAATCCGGGCCCAGGGATCACGAGCAACCGCCAGATGCCGCAGTTCTGCCCGAGATGCGCCGGATTCCTCAAGCACGTATCGCAGCGCTTGAGCAGGGAAGCCGGCCACATGCTTGACTCGGCAAAAGCGCTCTTCTTCCGCGGCCGCGACGAGCCGCCCGTCGACTATTGACGCGGCGCTCGCGTCGCCGTGATACGCATTGACACCAATAATCAGCAAGCCTGACTCCTGACTTCCGATTGCCTCTACTCGGCTTTGCCGTCGAAGAACGCAGTGTTTGCCAGCCCAGATGAGGATGGAGCGTGCAAGCCGCATTCCTTCTTCTCGTCGTTCTCCCACCACCATCTGCCGGCCCGAAGGTCTTCTCCGGGATTGGTGGCGCGTGTGCATGGAGCGCAGCCGATGCTGCGATATCCGCGGTCATGCAATTCGTTGTAAGGCAGCGAATGGATGCGGATATAGTCCCACACTTGACGCTCCGACCATTGCGCAAGCGGATTGAGCTTGACGATGTTGTTGTGGAGAGTATCGATTTCGATTCTTCTGATATCCTGGCGGGTGGATGTTTCCACGCGTCTCAGGCCGGTTATCCATGCGGACAGCCCTTTGAGGGCACGCTGCAAAGGACGGACCTTGCGAACATGGCAACATAGTTCCCGCAACTCAACGCTTCGATAGAACAGGTTGATTCCGTGCGTCTTTACGAGTTCGCGAACGTCATCGGGATCCGGAGTGTAGACGTCAATCTCAAACCCATACAAATCTTGAATCTTCTGCATTATTGCGTGGGTTTCGGCTGGAAGTCGCCCGGTGTCGAGAGTGAACACGCGAACCTTCGGGCGCAGTTCAGACAGGATATGCAGCAGAACCATCGCTTCGGGGCCGAACGCGGTGCAGAGTGCGATCTTGGCACCAAAGGTGCGCAGCGACCATTCCAAAAGCTTTGCGGGATGTTCATTCTCAAACCGCGCATTGAGTTCGTCCAATTCCAGTCGGCTTATCTCCCCGGAACTCACCTTGAAGGCTGCCTCCATAGATCCTTGCAAATATATGTTATTCGCCGGGTCACGGCCCGCGTTCAGAGCGCCGCACAGGGCTTTCGCCTGAATCTCGTCAATAGGTGCACGGAAAGAGATGTCTACTTCGGGCCTTGGCTCGCCCTAGAGACCTGTCGCTCCCTTGGCGAATTCTGTATCGTGGCCCAGCGTGGCTCCCAAGAACTGAAAGACGGGTAGCTTTCCGTGGCGAAATGATCGAAACGCTTTATACGAACGCCGCTAAAGCCAATTCTGAAAACATTTCGGGCCACAGTCTGGCGATCGCCAAGCCCACAGGAGCGGGCAGCACCTGGCGTCCACCGAAGTATGGCAACTTTTTAACCGAGCTGAACCCGCAGTATTGCGTAAGCATCAAGGACAGCGATCTAAATGTGAAGTAATGAAGGTGCCCTTCCTCGTGCATCTCAACCGGTTTGCCAGCGTTCGTCGTTAGTCCTTCGTTTCTCGAGGCTGTTGACGGGAAACGGCCAAAGAGCAGCTGTAAACGCTTTGTGTAGCGTGCAACATTTGGAGTATCTATATAGACGAAGCCCCCCGGCCGCAGCAGTTTGCTGACCTTCCTCATGACAGCAAGTGGATCGACAAAGTGTTCGATTAGAGCTACAAGCAATATCGCATCGTATTGTTCCAGCTCGTACTCGTCTAATCGCTCGGCGTCTAGCTGCCGGACCTCCACTCTCTGGTCGACGGCGAAGGTCTTGCGCAATACTTCCAGGGACACGTCGGAAAACTCTGTGACAGTATATTTGTCGATTTCGAGCGGCAACGTGAGCAACGTCTTCGCAATGAACCCCGGACCCGCCCCGAGCTCAAGAATTCGACCCGCCCTGAATAACGCGGGAAAATATTTCCGGCAAGCCTCGTACCGGTCCCGGGGAAATGGCGTGGCTCTCGCGATCGCCGCTGAATTCGGATTCTGCTGTTCGAGCTGTTCCCGCCAGCTTCTGTCGTAGTGCGTGCTGAGGTGTAAACCCGCATCCGGCAGCGGACGCACGTCTTCCTTAGAATTCATCACGTTCGAGGTCCTCTGCCTGCTGGGGCCTCTTTAGCCGAGTTACTGAGCGCCTGGATCCAGGATTGCTTGAAAATGTTCGATAGACCCCCACTTCGTCGATCACTCGGATCCTGGCACGCTAAATGGCCGTTCTAGCGACGCCGATGGTTCGCCCTTCGTTATGAGCCAGGGCTGCAAGATAGGCCTCAGCATGTTTCTCAGCACAGGCTTCCTCGCCAAAACAAGCCAGAGCTGTGGCCCGAGCCTGCTGTCCTAAGCGCGCGCGCAACATGGGATCTCGAATGAGCCGCAACGTTTGACCAACGATGGCTCTTGAATCCCCTCGGCTGACGACTATGCCGTTGACGCCGGACTCGACGGCTTCAGTGATCGATCCGACATTTACTGAGACGATTGGCAGACCCGAGGCCATCGCCTCCTCCAAGGAGGTCGGCATTCCCTCCGAACGGGAAGTAAGCCAGAAGATGTCCAGAGCTTGAATGAGCCGAGCGACGTCCGCGCCGGGGTCTTGGATTACGAAATCCTTTCCGATTCGAAATCCCATGTTTTCCGCTGTTCGGCGGATCTTGCCCGCAAGGTCTGTGCGAGCTGTTGGAACTCCTCCGAAGATAAAGAAGCGTGCTCGCTTAAACTGTCGCCTGATCTCCGCCGCGGCACGCACAAACAGCAGATGGTTCTTTTCATAGTTGATGTTGCCAACCGTGCCTATCGCGATTTCGTCGGGCATGAGCTGCAGCTGAGTTCGTGCAATCACTCGAACCTCTCGGTCCGGCCTGAACCTCTCGAGATTCACGGGCGGAAAGAACGTGATTAGCCGTTCCCCGAATCGCTGCGCCCCCGGGTGAATGCGAGCCACCGCCATCCCGGTACTCATGATCACGTTTGCGGTGCGTGTCGCGAGAGCCATCATTCCACGGCGAAACAGGCTCGGAAAGTTAGTCTCCAAAAGTTGCCAGACGACCGCGACGCGCTCTCGCTTTCCCGCGATCGCTCCTTGGGGGCTTCCCAGGCCGTTTACCAGAACCACGTCGATCTTTCTCTCTCGAATCACCCTTCTTATCGCGTCGGATTCAGAAACTACCGACGTTAGGAATCGCAGGTTCGTCACGGGATTTGGCGTAAAGCGAGGCCTTCCGAGCGGAAGCTGAATGGTATCGATCCCTGCGTCTTGGAGGCGTTGCAGCGCATTCCCGGGCTCATCAGGCAAGAGAACGGTCGTCTCAATTCCCTGACGTTGAAGCAAGGGAATGACTCGCATGTTGCGGTTATGCGGTCCACCAAATCCGCCATGGTGAAGAACAGACAGGACGCGCATCTGATTAGACCGGTCGCGTACGCACCAAGCACATTCCTATCTGCGATTCACCTGCTTCCTATTCGCCCAATCATGCGGTCATTCGCATTTAAGCGTGCAGTTTCATAGCTTGCGCGGGCAATTGTCCCGCACCAATTGAGGCTGCCGGGTGAGAACTCCGGTCGCGCGCCGCCATAAGCACTCGCCCCACCTGTCGCATGACGACCGCCTCGGTCGTTGTTCTCCTCGGGGCTGCAAGCAGCCGGTCTATAAACCTCTCGAAATCGATCGCATACTGCTCATGGCTCTTAGTCGTAACAATGCGCGCAGCTTCCAATCCCAGGGTACTTCGCAGTGCGCGATCTCTGGCAAGCAGGAGCATTCGTTCTGCCAATACTCTGGCATTCGCAGCAGGCACGATGTAGCCGGCCTTTCCGTCAGGGAGCCTGCTCTTGATCTCGCCGGCTGCCTCGCTGCAAATGACCGGCAGTCCCGCAGCCATCGCTTCCTCAACAACCAAGCCATAGGGGTCGCCAAGAGTTGGGAATACCAGTACATCTCCTAGAGCGTAGTAGGTCGGCAGCATTTTGGGCTGCACAAAACCGGCGAACACGACGCCGGGAATCCAGTCGCCTAGCTTTCGATACCGCTCCTCGTCAACACCATTCCCTACGATCAAAAGAGACGTATCCTCGCACTGACTTCGGACACTTCCGTAGGCTTCAAAGAGCTCGTCGAGCCCTTTTTTCGACCATAATCTTCCCGAGTACACGAAGACGCAGCCTCGAAGACCCAAGCGCGTTCTCTCTCGCGCACGTTCGTACTCACCCATTTCCCTTGCCCGGGCGTAGTGTTCGACGTCGATCGATTGAGTGACCACATGCATGCGCTCCTCCGGCATGCCGTACCGCTGCGCGAAAGCTGCTGCGTCGCGGCCCGAGACCTTTGCGCCATCGACACCGCGAAACAGGAAGCTCTTTAGCGCCTCCTTCCATCTGGATCGAACAATCCAAGTGTCGAAGGTTGGCAGGATGCGAAAAGCAACACGTGCGCCGCAAGCAACCGCCGCGCATATACCTAATACCCAGGATGGAGACGAATATCCTGTCACCAATACGCTCGGCTGCACGGCGGCCAACTCCGCCGTAGGCACTTGGAGGGGCCTGCCAAACGTTCTGCGCACTGGAATTAGTCGCGCGGGAAATTCCCATTCTTCTGGATCGACACGCCAGTCTCGGCCCGGGAGCTTGTCGTGCAGCCACCAAGCCTCAAACTTTAGATTGCCGCGGCGTGCAATAGCATTGAAACGGCCGACAATGTAGTGAGAGATCCCGTTATTCCAGTATACTACAGTGGGCTTAGTACTCATGCAGGGCCGGGTACTGCGTGTCAAGAGTTTAGGATAGATGAGTGCGGGTACATGGTGACGTCGTTCGCATATACCGAATCTCTACCTTCACTGCGAACGTAGGCAAGGATGTCGCCTTGGAATGACGATTAACTCATTGTTCTGTAGCAAGCAGTACCCGGTCGCTGTTCTTTCATCGCGTCGCCGGTTCCGTCCAGCAGATAGCTCGACACCTTTGCCGTCCCCATCCGACCGGCTCGAGCTAGGACCATGCTTCCTTCCACGCTTGAAAGGTGAGAACGGGCCATAACTGGAAGCGCCAATTGCCGGCGCCTGAGAGATGCTGCTGCCACATCCGCGTTATCGGCTTCGGATCAAAAATGCCTTCCTGCTTCAGCCGCGTCTCGTCGAGGAGTTCCGAAGCCCACTCGCGAAGAGGACCTCGCAGCCACGGCTCAACGGGTACCGAGAAGCCCATCTTCGGACGATCGACCAGAGCGTGGGGGACGTAGCGGTATAGTATGCGACGCAGAACACATTTGATCTGATCTGCCTGAATCTTGTAAGTCGACGGCAAGCGCCACGCGAACTCCACCACGCGATGGTCCAGCATCGGTACTCGCGCCTCCAGACTCGTCGCCATGCTTGCGCGATCGGTCTTGGTCAGAACGCTGTCAGGAAGAAAAGTGACCAAGTCGAGATGCATCATCTGCTCGCGCAGCCCGGGCACGCTCGCCCATCTGCTGCGATCTGCGACTGCGGTGCAAGGGTCCTTCGCATCGAGAACTACTGAACAATGGCCATTCCAGTGCGAAACCTGACCTAGCAGTATAGCCTCCTCGGTCGCGCCGCCGAGCATTTCCGCGATTCGAAATGGCTTGTCTGCCGTCAACCTGAACTGCATCCGCTCGCTCAGCACCGGTCTGAGAGTTTGAAACAGAGCTTGCCATCGATGCGGGGGCACCGAAGACAAAGTTTTCGCCATGAACCGCCTTGCCAGCGGCGGAATCTGCGCGATCCTCTGTACGTAAAAGTAGCGATGGTATCCACCAAAAAGTTCGTCGCCTCCATCGCCTGAGAGGCTCACGGTAACGCTGCGGCGAGTAAGTTCGCACAGAAGGAAAGTAGGGATCATCGACACGTCGGCAAACGGCTCGTCAGCGAGAACGGGCAGACGCGGAATGATCTCGAGCGCCATCTCTGGAGTCACTTCAAGCGCGGTGTGGTCGGTGCCCAGATGCCGGGCGACTGCGGCCGCGTGCCTGCTCTCGTCGTAACCCGCCTCCTGATAACCGATCGTGAATGTTTTGACCGGCCGGCTGCTCTGCGCCTGCATCAGGGCGACGATAGTTGATGAATCAATTCCGCCAGACAGGAACGCTCCCAGCGGAACGTCCGCGATCATTCTAAGGCTGATTGCTTCGTTGAGCAGCTCTTCCAGACGATCAGCTGCCTCTTCCTCGGAGCCGCGGAAGGGATCTCCGCATCCTTTTTCAGCGACCTGCTTCGCCGACCAATACCTCATCGGCCGGATTTCTGCCCCACTGCCCTCAGGCAGCGCGGAGAGTTCGGACGGATGGTCAAGAATCGTTGATGGAATACTGAGCAGGCAGCCTGGAGCCAGCTTGTAGACACGACGGTAGATCGCGTATGGGGCCGGCACGTAGCCATAGCGCAGAAAGAGCGCGACAACGTCACGGTCGATCTCGCCCTCGAATTCAGGATGCTCATGGAACGCCTTCAATTCAGAAGCGAAGAGCAGGGTGTTCCCGGCCCATCCGAAGTACAGTGGCTTGATTCCCAGCCGATCCCGCACGAGGTGCAAGACTCGTTGCGAACGATCCCAGAGTGCGAAAGCGAACATGCCGACGAAGCGGCGCACCGCCGCCTCAACGCCCCATTCCTCGAACGCGGCCAGCATCACTTCTGTATCGCTGTGCCCGCGGAACTGACATCCGCGAGCCTCGAGTTCCTTGCGGAGCTCGGCAAAGTTATACACCTCGCCGTTGAAAGTAATGACGTATCGGCCGTGTGCCGAAACCATCGGCTGATGGCCCATCGGGGAAAGGTCGATAATCGAGAGGCGGCGATGTCCGAGTGCAAGGCCATTCTCCTCATCGACCCATACGCCGGCATCGTCGGGCCCACGATAGGCGATAGCCCGCCCCATCCGATCGGCTATAGCGCCCAATTCGGCCTTGCTAACCGCTCTTTGCGACCAGGTTCCTACGATGCCGCACATTGCAAAAAACGGCGCTCTTTCGCTTGAGTATCAGCTCGCAGCAGCACACAAGGACTCAGCCCGCGGCGGGCTCGGGAGCACGTGCGTCATTACCCGACACTGCCAGCGGTTACGCATCCCTCGTCCGTTCTTAGGAGATCCCGGATCACACTTGTGTCAGGTGTTGCGACGACAAACCGCCCTACCGGCGATTTCACGTATGATATCTGAGACCGAGCGTGTGATACGCCACCCAGGAAAATGACTTCGCAACTTTCTCAGGTCGGAGATATAGCAGATGTGGTCGCCTGTTCGTGCCGTCTCGTCGTACGTCCAGCGCACCCGATGGCCCGTGAGTGACTCGATCAAATCAAACGCCTCCAGTATTGAAATCGAATTTTCTCGACCTCCACCCAGGTTGTAAACCTCGCCCGGGCGTGGTGCCTGACGAAATGCCTCGAATGCCTGAATCACGTCCCAACTGTGGATGTTGTCTCGGACCTGTTTACCCTTATATCCGAAGACCCTGTAGATGCCACCTTCTACCGCGACCTTCACCAGATAATTCAAAAATCCGTGCAATTCCACTCCAGAATGTGATGGTCCAGTGAGGCACCCACCCCGAAAAATCCCCACTTTCATTCCGAAATATCGCCCGTACTCCTGAGCCAATACGTCTCCTGCAAGCTTTGATGCTCCGAATAACGAGTGTGTCGAGCGATCGATCCTGAGGCCTTCGCTGATTCCGTCCTTGTCTTCCGCATCAGCGTAGTCATACCGTTTGTCCAATTCGACCAACGGCAATTCGTTGGGCGCATCGCCGTATACCTTGTTGGTGCTCATGTATATGAACACGGCTTCAGGGCAGTGTTGGCGCGTCGCCTCCAGAAGGTTTAGCGTTCCGACCGCATTCACCTCAAAGTCTACAAACGGAATCTCGCGCGCTTTGTCGTGTGACGGCTGTGCGGCGCAGTGAATGATAACATCGAACCGTTCACGCTTGATCAGCTCGAATATGGCGACCCTATCGCGTATGTCGATGGGAAGCGATTGAAACGCGCGCGTTTCCTGTAGCAGTCGGCGAAGGTTCCAGCTCGTGTCCCCCATAGGACCGAAGAACTGAGCGCGCATGTTGTTGTCAATCCCAACAACGGTTGCACCTATCGAGTCATAGTACGTGACCGCCTCTGAACCAATGAGGCCGCTGGATCCGGTCACCAGAACTTTCATCAAGGAACCTCGCCGTTGATTTGCAGAGACTGGTGCATGCTCGTTCGTGCCATTGTGTCAGTCCAGGACCTGCGAAAAGACCACCTTTGCATATTCTTCGGCTGAGTTTTCCTCCGCAAAGCAGCGCGCTTGTTCCGCGTCGAAGAACTCAGTTCGTGGCCGTGACAAAGAGCTAACGATAGCGGAGGAAATCTTTTCTGGGTCCTGACAGTCCGTTGCGATTCCGAGCCGTCTCCGTCGGATCAACTCTCCGAGCAGTCCGTAGTCAGATCCGACGACCGGCACTCGCGCTGATGCCGCTCGAACCAACACGGCGCTCATCCCGCTGTGTCGCTGATACGGAAGGAGCACCACATCTGCAATACTGAACAAGCGCCTCGCTTCCGGGTCATCTATCCACCTGTCGATCGTGATAACGCGAACGCCTTTGCCGCTCCTCACCTTCTCGCAGCAACTATTGACTTCAGATCGGTCGCTTGCAGGAATGGGACCTGCGAGCAAGAGACAAGCCTTGGACGCGACGCTATCGGGCAGCGCTTGAGCCGCCTCCAGAAGCTGAAAAACGCCCTTGCGGCGCGCAAGGGCGCCAAAAAGGAGCAGAACCTTTGTCTCCCCTTCAAGTCCCAGCGACCTGCGAACTTCTCTTGCGTCGTGGCTCTCGTTCAGCGGCTTCAGCGGATCCGGCAGTGGAAATACTCGTAGATTCGAACGCAGGCGGTGAATGAATGGTACGCTGTAGGGGTCAAGGCACAAAATTGACGACAGGTGCGGATTTCGTATCGCAAACGATAGCATAACTAGCTGACGGAGTTGTCGAACTCGATCACCGAGGCCAAGCCTTGTGCCTTCGAACTGGCCGTAGTGGAATGTGGGACGAAAATAGATACCCGCCAGCTTCACAGGGAAATCAAACCTTAGTCCGGTCGCAAGGGATGCTTGAAAATGATCAAAAGACATCAACAGGCATGCTGACGGACGAACCTTCTCGACGCTCTCCTTCAGCAATCTGCCAGCAGCAATAGAACGCGACACGGTACCAGCCTTGCGGACTGCTCTCGAACCTTTGAGCGGCCTAAAACAGACGCCTGCCCTCTCTCCCTCTTTCAGTAGCTGGTGAAGCCGGTCATATCGTTCGCGAAACTCCGGTGCCGTGGCTATATCCAAGCGTCCCTCGACCGGCAATCGGAGCCAATACTCTATCAGGTGCTCTATATATTCAGAGTGATGACCTGCCGCAACGGGATCGGCGTCGTCGTAGATCAGGAGTTGTGAATTCATGCAAGAAATCAATCCTGGCTAGCAGCTATAGCATGCCCGTTCGGCTGAGACGACGAAGTACGTCTTCCCACAACGACCTGGGCGTGCTCAGATGTCGATTTAAAACCCCCCAGATACTCGTACGACTGTGCTCCGACTGCCCTGTGCCCACACAGACAATCCTGTCGAATGCAACGAGTGGATCCGTTTCGAGACAAAGGCCACCAAGTGTTCTTTTGTGACTAGTGATCAGCAGTCCGCAACCCGCGATATCACAAGAATGGTTGAAATCCGATTCCATATGCGGGGGAACCAGAGCGTAGGTGAAAATCGGACTGTGAGACGTTCGCGAACAATGGATCCGCCATTATGGAATGGCGGTCCCACCCGTGCGGTCGCGACACCGCGAACCAGCGATTGACCTGTGCGACGCCGCCACTACTCCAATACAGATTATAGTCTATGACCGACGGAGTAAGCGTGACCTTCTCCGACTCTCGAGCCGGCCAAAGACCCTGATTCGACGCTACTGTCGGTCTAAACATCACGATGTTTCGTGTGATTGAATTTCCGCCGCGATCTCCCCCCATGACCAAGAAACGCGTGCCAAGGGCGAAAATGTTGTTAGTCACGATGTTGCGCGTGCCTGTGTTCATCAAGAGCAACGTACCAAGCTTCGCGGTCGGAGCAATTGGACACTCGTAAACGAGATTGTCCCTGACCAGCGTGTCCATAGTGTCCTGGTCCAGATAGATGCCGACCGAGCCGTCTTCGATGGTGCGATAAACGACGTTGTGTCGGATAGCGCAGTGGTTCTCGCCCCAGAGGTAGATAGCTCCTCCATCGACCGCAACCATCATCGTGTCGTGTACAACATTGTCCTCGATCGTGAGATTGCCTGGTACAAACGGCTCTACGCCTTCCACGGTCAAGGGTGTGGAACCTATCTCGTTCCAACGAGCGTAGTCGTTTTTGCCCTTGACCTGCCTGAAGAGATCGGCTGTAAAACCACCCGCCATGATTCCACAATAAGACATGAAGGCGATTGTGTTGCTACGGATTGTGGTATCCCCGGCCTCCGCGAGCGCAATCCCCGCACTATGCCAGTAAGTCAGGCCGCAGTATTGTACCGAGTTACCGTCGATCAGAATCTGTTTGATTTCTTGATGGGTTCCCGGGTTGTATCCGTAAATCGCGATTCCATTCCCCCCGCACTGGCTAACGAGATTGTGCAAAAGATTTATTCGTTTCGCGTAGAGCAGGAGTCTGATGCCTGTTCCGGCGGCACCCGTAATTCTGCAATTTTCGAATGTGCAATCTTCTGCCCCATTCACGAGGATGGCCGAGTCAGTCGTATTGTATGCGTCGAAGACCGTGCGCTTGTGGCCGGGAGGCTCAGGCGTGTCGAGCGGCTTGCGATCCGCATCTGCGAACGCCAGACCGTGAAAGTTGAGAAACCGAACGAATGCTCCGGCATCCTCGTTGCCTTTGAGCTCGAGCACATTCAATAGCCGCGCACCGACAATATTGGTACGATTCGGGTCAACTCCGTTGGGAGGCCAAAGATAGATCTTCCCGTCTGAGCTGTTGACGCACCAGTTGCCGGGTTGGAGCATACCTTGGAGGGTGTTTTCTATTCGGAAGAAATACGTCTCCCCCGGTTTCAGGACCCTCGGTCGGGAAAAGGTTATTGCCCTTGCTGTCGGGTCGAATTGAAATGGCGTAACGAAGTTTCGCGGATTGCCAGTTCGAATGTCCACGTCAGCATCGAGGGGATTCGAAAGGCTGGCCACCAGGCCTTCGGGAACGGCCAAGGTCTGGTCGGAGGTGGCAGTCCCCTTCGACCACTGCTCCCAGTGCAAGGCTGCGGAAATAGCGGCACGAGGCATCGCACTGTAGTTGACGCTGAGTTCCTTGGGATTCCAGCCCTTCTCTATGTCTGCTTCCCACACCTTGCCATTTGCGATGGACGGAAGCCCGGGCGTGTTCTGAGTGAGAGCTCGCCAGCCAGTGATTCGCCTGCCTCCGCTCAAGACGGGAAATGCGTCGCCCGGATATCCGGCGTAGGTGATAGGCCACTTCTGGGAACCCGAGTCTTGCGGCGTGAAGACCAGGGGTTCCGTGAGGAAATATTCACCGCCGCGGACAACGATCCTAATTGGCGCATGCCATTGGCCGCTGGCCTTCAGCGCCCGGATAGCGTCGCGCGCCCGTGCGACAGTCGCAAACGGACCGTCGGCATGGCCAGTCGGCTGAGCGAATTTTCCAGACCAGGAGTCATTGCCCATAGGCGATACATAGAAGACTGCACCTTCGGTCGATTGAGCGCTCGAGACGGTTTGGACCTGTACATAGACCGACAGCACGAAGGCAGCGAGATATGCGATAAGAACTCGATTTGGCCGTCTCAGTCGCTTCATTGCCTACCACTACACCCGACGATCTTGCGTGGGTGTAGAGTCTTGAGAGCAGATACTGCGAGTCTCGGCAAGCCGAAATCCGACCTGACGATTACGGTTCCGGATTCGCTCAACCAGTCCTTGATGGGTCCGGCAATTCGTTCGCACCGAGCACACGGGACTTCTCTCTAGCGTCGATTAGACAAAGGGCGAGCAAAAACATCAGTCCTACACTCATCCCCTTGTCGTCGAAGGGTGGTCCGAGCAGCGCCCGGCCAGCCAAGAACGCAAGGAAACCTATCAACCCCAACACTGAAGCGCTGCGTCCGCAGATCCTAGTCAGCGCTCGTATGAAGGCGAATAGTGCAGCAATAGCAATGAACAAAAAGCCGATCCCGACCAGTCCGAACTTGGCTGGAATCGCCATCGGCGTATCGACGATTGCCCAAGTGTGTCGTACGCGACCGGCAAGCGCCTTCCATTTGAAGATGTGACCGGGCCCAACACCAGTCACGGGGTATTGAAGAAATGCCGCAGTTACAGACAAAGTCTCAGCGGCCCGATCCTGAAAACTTTGATCAGACTTGGGGCGATTCAGGACCATCATGACAGTCGCCAGGCGCGCAACTACCTTTTGCTTGCTGAAACCAAGACTCTTGGAAAGATAGCCAATTACGATAGCCATCAACACTACGCCTACCACGCCAAACAGTGCTAACCTGAACACTCGCTTTATGGCCGAACTGCCGGCGGCTATCGCAATCACACCGGGAATGAGCATCACAGCAACTACTGATCGGCGCGCCGACAGAAGAAGAGTGACAAGCACCAGCGCGCCAACAAAACTCCACACTATCCCGTTGCGCCGCTCTGTCAGAGCACGCGCTGCAGCGTAGCTGAACAACGCCGCCGGCAACAACAGCGTCACCAAGGCTACCGGGCTCTCCTTGGCATCCGGCGTGTCATGAATTCCATAGCTGCCCGCGAAGCCGACAGCCGCGACCAACCCCAGGATTGCGAACATTGCCGCGATGGTGGGTGCCGACCCGGACGCTTCAGCATCGAGTGCGAAGACAGGCGCGGTCGCGAACAACAGCAACGCGGCAATATCACGCAGCCAGTTGCTCGGTGACGTCCCGTGTGTCAACGAAATGAAGAACGACACAACTGCCAGGCAAAACAGGACAAACGACGCCGCCAGCAGGGCCGGATATTTCCGGATCACACGCGAGGCCCTGAATAATGCAATTGTAAAGGCAATACTGAAGGCAGCCATGTACGTCAGCTTCGTCAGATCCAACTTGTTGGACGTATTGAGAAGCATCAATGCGCCCACGGCCACTGCTGCCAGGCGAAAGTGAACGCTAGTTACCAGAAGCACCAGTGCCACCAGTGCTGCCGGAATCAGAATGGGCAGCCAGAGGAGCAACGGGTCGAATAGTGTTCCGCCAGACACTACGATTTCTCGTGACAACTCGCGTAGCCAGCGTGAAGCTCGAAATTCACACGCAAAGCGCTCTACGGATCAGCCAATCGAATACACGGTCGGACAACAATCCCATCTACTGGCAAGCTCCGCGGGGACAAGCGCCTGTGAATTCATGATTAGATCTCCTGCCCTTACCTTCTCTCTGCAGTGTCGTGTAGAAAAAGGTAATTCCAAGGCATGAACCCCCGAGGCTGAGCGTCGCGATAACCGTGAGGAAGGACCCACGCTCGTAGTTCCTGAAGGGCTCCCGCCGTGTTGGCTTCGACCTGGAGCAAAGGGCGACAGGTGGCAATGAGCTCCTCGGCACCGCGCAAAACAGACAACTCTGCACCCTCAACATCAATCTTCATTGCTGCAACCGGAGGCGAACCCGCTCTGCGCCACAGGTCGTCAAGATGCAAGGTTGGGTGACTGGTAGATAAACTCTTTCGAAGTGACGCTTAAGCTGAGAATAAACCCATCGTCTTGTGGGTCTGCAACCCGTTCCTGACAATGCCTGCGACAGGCTGTATTCGCGTTCCGGCACAGGGTTTAGCTCTTCACTCCTGCCAAAGGAAACACAAGTCTCCAAAGGCAACATTTCCTTGCACAGTGAATTCAAACAAGCGATAGCCTCGGCCGGACGCGATAGACGATAAAGAGTTCCGTAGTAGACTATATCAGCTGGACCTACGGTTGGTCTGCCGGGATTCTCCAAATTCAACAAAGCAACTTCCAAATCTGGAAAACGCCTTCGCAGTGCTGCAACGTGCTCCATTCGCCCCATCCTTCACGATTACCCTGCATCCTCTATCTAAAAAGAAGCTTGTGTGGTCACCGAGTCCCGCACCGACTTCCAGCACGGTCTTTTCGCAAATTGGCAAGCCGAGCGACGCCAGGTGTTCCAGGCGTCGCTGGTTGTGTCTCAGGTAATGAACGGAATGAAAGTCGGTTTTGGTCTGATTTTGAATCCCGGAAGTTTGTATACGACACGCGCTACGGCCCTTCGCAAAGATGGAGCCAAGAGACTAGCTGCATCAGAGGATTTTCTCGTAGTCATGAATCACGATCCCCTTTTCCACGTGTTCTTCGCCGGACAGCAACGAGGTGCGCGATATCAGTATAAGCGTTGCAGCCAGAGCTGCAGGCTCGCGACTCAACGACGCCACAGCTCCGCCGAGGGCGCCAAAACGAGAGTCCATCACAACGTGCATCGTGAGCGCCGCAATAGCGGCAATTGAGAACACCTTTGTAGTTTCGACCGCGTGGCCCGAGGCGGCAAGAGCGGTCAGCATCGGCGCGCAGAGGCACGAGATCGGCAGAAACCATATCAGCACACGACAAGCAGCCAAGGCAGGCACATATTGACTGCCGAGCCCATACAGAAGCAATTGAGGCATCGTGATGTAGGCGACCGCGGTGACCGGAAGCGCTACCACCAGCCCTAGTGTGACGAATCGTCGGACAAGGTCTCGCACGCCTGCCACGCCGTCGCTAGAGGCAAAGACATTAGACATGACAGGAAACCCAACCGACTCCAGAGAAGAGGGGATGATGTAAAGGGCATCCTGCAAGCGAGAGGCGATTGCGTACAGCGAGAGCTGTTCTACCGACGCCAGTCCGCCGACAATCAAGACATCGAGGCGATTGTATAGCAGTGCCAGCAGTCCGTTTGCAGCGTACGGAAGGGCCCTGTTTAACGTTATCGCTTCCTCTGGCGCGGTATCGCCGTCCCCTGCTGATGGTCGAACTCTTTCGACCCTAACGAACGCGAGGATCGCTAAGACGAGCGTCAGCACCTCGCCTGACAGCGAACACAGAGCGAAATAGGTGAGGCCGCCCGCAAGGCCTACGATCGGGAGCGCAAGCACGGAGAGTGCCGCAGTCAACCAGCGCCCCGCGACGGTTGAAAGTGCGGATTGTCGAAATTGAAGACGTGCACGCAGCATCGCCAGAGCTATCATGCTCGTCGACGAAAATAAGGACATGATTGCGAACACCGTGATTGCCAACGCGGGAATGCCGCGGCTTCGGTCAATCGTCGAAATGCCGCCCACCAGTACCAGCAACCAAATGATAGCGGTTCGCGATCGAAGTTTCAGAACACGCCCAATCGCATCTGCCGTTGAAAGGTGTCCTGTCGCGAACTCTACGGTAACAAGCGCCGAGACTCCCAAATCCCAAAGTCCCGCCGCCAACCCCGACGCGGCTATCAGGCCTACGTATTCCCCAAATTGCAATCGCTCGAGAGAACGCGCCGCAGCCAACGTGCTAACCAACGTCGCTGCTTTGCCGACGAGACCCCCGCTAAACGTCCACACCAGGAACCTCGCCCACGCACTAGGTGCAACCGCCGCGGCATCGCACCCTTTCACTAGCGGCTCACTGACCAATGCTTCGTCTTGCGCGTAAGTATTTGGCAGAAGCAACCTCGAACTGCGCCGCCGGTCTGACAACTCGTCAGGTCTTCCCTAAACGCGCTGCCGTCTCGGTAGCGAGCGCGAACTCGAATCGGCAGCGGCTTCGTCGGGCTCGATGGCGTCTTGTCGGGTAGCCCTGCCCTCGTATTCACTCCACGCTATCAGCACGCGGTCGTACAAAATGATTGCCCCGACAGAAACAAACAATACCAAGACCGCCGCTATCGCGCTGCTCAGCATCACCCTCGGTCTGTAGGCCCTATCCGGCACTATTGGCGGATCGATCACGTTGAATGCGAAGTCTGCCTGAACCTCCGCAAGTTGTTGCCGCTGCAATTGTTGCGCAAGCAATTGGTACAAGTTCGCTTGCAAGACAGAATCCGAAGTATGTTCAGCCTGATACTTTAACGACTCTATTGCTAATGACGCCGTTCTCACCTGCCGCGCCCTAAGGATCGCGCGCAGGTCATCGATATACAGTGTGAGAACGCGCTCAGCCTCGCCTGGGTCCGGCGCTAAGAACGTCAACGTCACATTTCCGGTTTCAATGTCAAAGTTGCAGTCGAAACGATGCTGCACTGCTTGGAAAATGGCCCAATCGGTCATTCCATCCGATTTCCAAAAGGGACGGCTTTCTTGAACTATCCTCTCCTTCAGATGATGGTTCTTCAGAAGGTCCATGGTGAAGGAATAGCTTTGCAGGATGCTCATATCCAGCTCGGCCTCATCCTGGGTCTGAGTGTCAAGGCCGGCTGCCGATAGAATGCCGCCAATCCCACCGCCCAGCATCTGAGAAGCAATCGAGACCATCTGATTCGCCTCCGACTGCGGGGGAGTAGGACGTAAGAGCGCTGTCGCCTGGTACCATTTGGTCAAGACAAATTTAGTAAAAAGAAAAACCCAGAAAAACGCGGCGAGAGTCGCTAGCACAATCAGGCGCCAATGGCTTCGCAGCAGGAACCACGAGTCAAAAATTGCATCGAAAAGGGAGCCTGGTGCGCTCGACGCCAGTGACGCCGAATATTTGGAGTCGCTGCGAGCCTGCAAATGGCTACCTCCTGAGTCGACCACTATTCCGTCCAAAGAGATTGGAAATCGGCAGATTCCTGCTTGTTGGGATTGCTGACGTGTTTCGTCAAATCACGACCGCGCCATGAACCAACGGTATGTCCGAACGAGGCCTTCGGCCAAGGAGGTTTTTGGCTCCCAGCCAAGAATTTGGCGAGCCTTGGCTATCAGAGAATAGTTCCGTTGCACGTCTCCTATCCGAGCCGGGGCATGAGCCACTTGCAGGTCCCGTTTTGCCACACTGGAGAGATGTCGTGCGAGTTCGGCTATGCTGGTCTCAATGCCGGTGGCAATCTGAAAAATCTCTCCACTGGCTGGGCGCTTCAAAGCGAGCAACAGGGCATCACAAAGGTCTTCAGCGTAAATGAAGTCACGAGTCTGCTCGCCCGATCCATCTATCGTTACACGACCCGCTGCGTTCAGATCCTTTATGAACTTCGCTACCACGCTGCCCTTATGCGCTGAGAACGGGCCATAGACATTGCCAAAGCGCAGCGCGACAGTTTCGATTCCCCACGAACCTTGATAGGCGAGACAGTAAGCTTCACCGGCAAGTTTGCTTGCGCCGTAAGGAGAGACGGGTAGCGGCGCCTTGTCTTCGGTGGCCGGTGGCTTCTGGCGCCCGAGCGGCGCATTGGAAGATGCAAAGACAAACCGTCTGCTTTCACCATTGGAAACGCGGCAGGCTTCGAGAATATTCAGTGTTCCGATCACATTTATTTCGCAATCGCGGCGCGGATCATCGAGAGATGACGGCACGCCAGTCTGCGCGGCGAGATGAACGACCATGGAATGGTCGGCTACCTCTTGCGCTACCAAGTCACGATCCAGAATATCGCCGCGAACCAAGCGCATAGGAAGGCCCTCGACATATGCCTCAGTGCCCTGGGAAAAATTGTCCAGGACCGTTACCTCGTAGCCGGCTGCTAGAGCGGCTCGAACAAAGTTGGCACCGATGAACCCGGCTCCACCGGTTACAAGGAGGCGTTCGCGATTCTCGTTTCCCCTGGTCATGCCTTCACGAAGCGAGACTTTTCTCGTCGGCCGTCCCAACGCACGTCCGGGATGAGGGCCTCACGCTTCGCCTCAATCCGATTCCGGTATCGCATAAGGTCCTTCAGCATGATCGTGATCTCCGCGTCGACATCGTGCGAAGGCTGATACCCAAGATCAAGCAGATGCTTGTGATCGGGGTTATAGTAGTGATTTTCCAATTCCGCGCGCGGATTTTCGATATGACGCACCTCAACCGTCAAACCGAGGGTCGCCGCCGCGCGCTGCACTTTGTCAGCGAGTTCGGTAATGTCATAGACCTCTTCAAATTGATTGAAGACGCGGTACTCGCCCGGCTTAGGCGGGTTCTCGAGCGTGAGGGTCAGACACTGCATCGAATCGCGAAGGGGAAGAAAGCCGCGTTTCTGGTGGCCCGCACCGTAGGGCGTCAGCGGATGTCCGATGACCGCCTGACAGCAATAGCGGTTGATAGCGGTGCCGAAGGCCTGATCGAAATCAAGACGGCTCCACAGCCGCTCGTCTTCAGGCATTCCGTTGATTCGGGTGCCGAAGACCACTCCCTGCATAATATCAGTAGCGCGCAGACCGTAGAGTTTGCACGCGAACATGATGTTGTTCGAGCCGTGCACTTTCGACCAGTGGTACCAACTGCCCGCCTGCCGTGGAAAAGACAGCCGCGCCTTGCGGCCGCGGAACTCAATCTCGAAGAACCCCTCCGGAATGTCGATGTCGGGTGTTCCGTATTCGCCCATCGTTCCAAGTTTGACGAGGTGGGCATTGGGCGTGATGTCTCTCATCGCGAATAGGAGGTTCATTGTGCTTGTGATGTTGTTGTTCTGAACCCAGGTGGCGTGGTGAACATCGATCATAGAGTATGGCGCAGAAGGGCACTCACCGAAATGCACGATCGCGGCTGGCTGAAACTCCCGAAAAATTTTCTCCACCAGGTTGTAATCGCAAAGGTTCCCTTCCCAGAAGCGAATTTCCTTGTTGAAGTTGTCCTTGAACACCCGCAATCGCTCCGGCATCGACACAATCGGTGTCGCGCTCCAGGAGCCCATCTCCTCAACCCACTTTCTCCGGAAGTAGGCGTCAGCTCCCCCTATTTCATGACCCCGCATTGTGAGATGCTGAGCGAGCGACCACCCGAGGTATCCATCGACTCCTGTTATCAGTATGCGCATCAGTTAACGCCTCCGGTTGTTAATGACTGTTGGGAGCGAAAAGGATGATCGCTTGTTGCATAACGCCACGATTGTTCCATATTCGGCGCCAGTGAAATGACCCTGATGGCCGAACGATATCGGGCAAGACTGTAGACTGGCACCGAATCGGTGCCGAGTCAGCGCACCCTATCCCCTTATTTCCACTCCAAACCAGGGCCAGTGCGCGAGAACCCTACTGTAAGCTGGACCAGCGCGCGGGTCGAATTCTGCGTTGAGTAGTTGATTCCTTGCACGTACTCGACTGCGGCGCGCGCCTGAAATTCGCCCATCGAGCTGCCGAGCTGCTGGACTTCGAATGGAATATGTAACAGGTCGATCGCACCGCCCCATCCGTTCTCGTTGTTAGTGAGTGTCGTGGGCGGCTCGAACGGAAGCAGAGACCGGTGCTCATAAAAGAACTCGGAGCTGACCTTGGTCTGAGTGGTGATCCAGCGTCCCGCCTTCGCGTTGACACGCCACGCGCCCGGTCCGAGCGCATCGCCCATCAAGGTGTTGTGGTAGGTCCAGTACAAGCTGTCGGAATGGGCGGAATAGTCTCGGTCCAGAAGCGTGTACTCGGCGCCGATATCGGTGCGGCCGTCCGCCGTCAGCGCCGGCGCGTACACGCCGACCGTGTACGACGGAGACTTGAATGGCGTCTTGATTCCACCGTGGCCGAACGGCTGGAAAAAGTCCTCGCCCAGGATTTCGTAGTACACCTGGGTGTTGCGCAGTTGGGGAATATAAACCTTCGCGTAGGCTCCGTAACGCGAATTCGTGTTGCCGCTCGAGGGATCACCAGTGTTGAAACCGGTCGCTCTGCCAAGGAAACCCAACCAGGTGTAGTTGTTGTTGTTGCTACCTCCGAACATGATCGCTCGGTTGAACCCGAACTCGAAGTATGGCAGTGGGCGAAATGAGAGTATCTGCCCACAGATCCAGGGGCGCGAGAACACCCGGTCGCCATCGAGCTGGCCGAAGAAAATCTGAAAGCGCAGCGGGCCGAGATAGCGGAGGAAGCCGGGGAGATGGCCCGGCTTAAGGTTCTGGAAGCGGATCGCCGTAAAGGCCTGCCCATTGTTTCCCTGCGAGAGCGCGCCGAACCGGGAGATTCCCCACCACATCTCCTCCTTGCCGAACGACAGCGCGAAGTTGCCGAGTCCGAGCACGGCCTCGCCGTTGACGAACCTCGCCCTGCCGCCGGTGGCCGATCCTGCGGGGCCGGAAGGCGCCCGCGTAAATGGGCCCGCAAACGCGCCCTCGCCGTAGAGGGTGAAGAAGCCTCCGAAGCCCGCCCATCCGAGCATGCTTATCGCTTCGTTGCTGCCGGGGGACGTCTGAAGCGAATCGTTATAGGGGAGTAGCGGCGTGGCTTCGGTAGCCTCTATATTGAAGCCGCCACCGTTCGAATGCCAGGTGCGGCGCTCGCCGCTGGAGAAGATATACTCCGCCTGCGCGCGCTGCAGCGGCTGGACCATCGTCGGCAGATTGTCGACCGTATCGGTCTTTAGCCAGCCTATCTCCTGCGCTAGTTCGGCATTGAGCGAGCGGAGAATCGACCGCGCGAGGGGATCGGTCTCCATCCCGTCTTCTTCGTTGGACATCCGATCGTTCGCTTCGCGCACGAGTTGCGCGGCGGCGACCCGGCTTATCGGCCGAACGCCCGGGATGTAGTCCTCCAGGTAACCCAGGTTGTTCAGGGTATCGAGCTCTTCGTAGATTGGATCATCGAGGGGGATGAACACCACGTACGTAGACGCATGAGCAGGCATGGTCTTCGCGGCGATGAATAAGACGAAGACCGCAAGTACCGCGGAAGATTTGTAGAGTCGATGCGTCACCGACTTCCGGAAGAGAGATTCCTTTTTCCGGTCGGTCTAAACAGCTCCTGACGAAGTCCTCGTTCTCGATGCACGCGGTATCTTCATCCTCTCCTTAGGAGCTTTCCGACGTTCGCCTCACCAGCAATCGCCGGAGGGCCGTCACGCCCCGTTATGCATCTTTCGGCGCCCTCGCCGCCGAATACACATGGCACACTCCCGGGGCTGAACCGGGCTACCAGGCGCGATCTCGGTATTCGAAAAATATTGCCATTCACACTGGAGTCCAGGTAACGCGGTACGCCCGGGGTTCGTCGTCCGTAGTCGTCCCACACTATGGCACTCTTCTCCGACGCCATATCGAAGGCAACTGCACTGTCATTGCGTACATAGTCAAACGTGTGAGCGCCATCCACGTACACCACATCGATTTGTTTTCTGAATGGAGAAAAGTCGAATTTCGCTGAGTCGCCGAAATGTTGAACAATCCTGCAACTCTCTTCGCGCGCCTCGAACACTCTGGCTACGCTTCTAAAACAGAAATTCGACCGGTCGCCATCGTCTACTGGCAACTCTGGGTTATCATCAGGCGCCAAGTCGAGAGTGTGTACCACTGTGTTGGGCAAGTTCATCGCCAAAGTCAGCGCCGTCACACCGTTGTAGGTGCCAATTTCAAAAATGGATCTAGCGTCGATCTGTTTTGCGATCGACACCAAGTAGATCAATCCAGTCAGATCCTGGTTCCCGGGGGCAAACCATCGAGACGGCGGTATGGTCACGTCGTAGCTACCCAAGCGTTCGCAGACATCTTTCGGCAGCACCGGTATTGGTGCTAGCTGAGCAAATTGAAAATCCAAAAGGGCACCAAATTGCGCGTGTAGCGAGTCTGCAAATCTCGCGCGCGATCCCATGGACCAAAACGTGGCAGAGAGAAGTCGAGAAAGGGTTCTCATCAATCTTTCTCTTGAGTGAGCCTTAAAACCCCGATCGTACGTGCTTGCTGCACGAACTCGGAGGGGACTTTCTGACCGAGACAGCGTTGCTTGTATTGTGAAGCGCGCCGAGAAATCGCTTCAGATGCTGACGGTTATGTTCTTGAGAACGTTCCGCACGGGGGCCATTTCGTGATGCCTCGGCTACTCCACTACAGATGGAACGTATAAGGTTATTTGAGCGGCATTTCGATTGAAGGCAAGCTCGATTGTCACATCACCCTGTTTGAGTGACGGGGATTCCTCTCAGAATCACATTTAGGAATGACACACGGATGAAACAACGCGGTGGTGCTAATGCGCTTCGGCGATTGGAACGCGCGGCTGCTGGTCGCGATTCTTCCGGATCTGTTCGATTTCGGCGAGCCAGTGCGCATCACTGGGTTTCTTTCTTGCCTCGCGCATAGCGGTGCGCCGGACGGGTGCGTTCGGCGTATCGTGCACGGCTTGCAGGTACTCATAGAGAACGTGGGTGACGTATTCGCGCGTTTCCGCGTATGGAGGCATCCCGCCGTAGCGGGCGACGGCGAGCGGGCCCGCATTGTAAGCGGCGAGGACCTCGGCGAGGCTGTTCGCCGCGGGGCCTCCGCTTTGCAGATCGCGCAGGAAGCGCGCCGCGCCGAGCAGATTTTCCAGCGGATCGAAGGGATTGCTCACGTCGTATTCGGCCGCTGTCGCCGGCATAAGCTGCATCAGGCCCTGGGCACCCTTCGATGAGACCGCATCGGGGCTGCCGCAGGATTCGACGCTGGCGATCGCCTTGAGCAGCGCGGAGTCGACGCCGTAGAGCGCACCGGCGATCGCGTACATCCGATCGCTGATGGCGCGGTCGGGAGCGCATCGCGCAGTGGCCGCCGATGGGAGAATCAGAAGGAAGATCGGAAGGGAGATCCATGCCCACTTCCGCCGCTCTCCCTGGAACTTCGGGGTAAGCATCACGCTCTACAGGTTGGTCGCGAGAATACCGACCATCGCAACGGATTGAGCGGTCTGCGCGATGATCTGAGTTATGTCCTTCTTGACCGTAAGGCTCGTGTAGTCAGGAATCTTGTAAGGTACGTAAATCGTGTCGCCCGGGTTGAGCGACGCTTCCTCGAGGCCGCCGGAGAAGATGGGCAGTAGCGGGAATGTGCGGTTCTCCTCCGCGTCCTTGTAGCCTTCGGGAGTTACGACTCCGCCGTCAGCGCGGATAACAAGCAGATGATCCGTATCGGCGAGGGTCGTGGGTCCTCCGGCAAGATCGAGATAGCGGCGCACGGTAAGACCCGGGCGCGCGATCACGGCCGTCGGGTTGTACACCTGCCCAAGCACGTTCACGGAGCTGGGCTGGCGCGGAATCGTGATGTCATCCTTGTCTTGAAGGACCACGTCTTCGGGGCCGGAGAAACCATGCTTGCCGTAGTTCACGACAATCCTGCCGCTTGCCTGCAACGTGGAACTGGAGGCGAGGATTTGCTGAGCGGAAGCCAAGACGGCGGATGTGCTCTGGCTCGCGCCAGATGAGGTCTGAGACAGGGAGCTTTGACTGAAGGCGGCCGTCGCAAGCTGCTGTTGGAGATCGAGCCGGGCCTTGTCCAGCTCCTTCTGCTGCTCCTCCTTGACGGAATCGCGGACGAGCACCATCCCCTGCGGGTACGCGTCGGGCAGGAACCCGCCGGCCTCGCCAATTAGAGACGACAGGCGTTCGTTCTCGTGCACGGTGTATGAACCAGGGCGCGCGACGCGGCCTGACACCATAACCGTCCATGGAAGGTGCCAATTGGTGGCGGTCCGGACGAAAAGCTCGTCATTCGGCTGCAGCGTCAAATCACCTGACTTGTCGCCGTCGAGCGCTTTGCGCAGATCGACTTCGAGGTAATGATGCTGCGTGACGCTGCCGTCGGCTACCTGGGTGCGGGCGAGCTCGGCGGACTTCTGATAGGCGCTGTCCGTCAGGCCGCCGGCGAGATAGACCAAATCGCTGATCCGCATGTTGGGATCCAGCTTGTAGGTGCCCGGAATACGCACCTCGCCGGTCACGGTTACGGTCGGGAGGTTTCGCAGATCGTCCTGGTTGTAAACGGTGACCTCGTCGAAGACCTGCAGCGGAACGTCGAAGGCGCCCTCGGGATGCTCCAGCGCCTCGCCGAGGTTCACCTGCAGATAATGAGGATAGAGCTGCTTGCCCTGCAGGCGCTTGACGAGCGCGTACTGGAAGTAGGTGCGGGGCTGAACGCCCTCGCCCATCGCGATAAGGTCCGCGAGCTTCATCCCCTGATGCCACTGGTAGTCGCCCGGGCGGAACACATTGCCGAGCAGCGTCACCTTGTTGCGATGAGCTGGCAGGACGGGGAAGACCTTGATCAGGTCGCCATCGGCAACGGTCATCTGATCGGCGGGCAGCTTGTCGAGGGTGGTATCGACGACCAGGCGGCGCTGATGGTTATCGACGCGCTCGATCTGGATGCGCCGCGTGTACGCGAACGCATCGACGCCTCCCGCGAGACCCAGAACCGAGGAGAGGTTCTGGCGCGCCCCGGTCAACTCATAGATAGCGGGCCGCTTTAGATCGCCGGCCACGCCGACCACCGGACCAATCGACGGAACAAAGACCACATCGCGGTCCTGTAATCGCACATCGGCGGAGGTATCGCCTCTCAGCAGGACATTGTAGAGATCCACGGTCTCGACGACCTTGTTGTCGCGTTTGAGCTGGATCTTGCGCAGTGACCCGATCTTGGTCGGCCCACCCGCCGCCACGAGCGCATCGGTAAGCCGCGCGAGCGAGTTGACGGTGTAAGGTCCCGGCGCGGCCACATCGCCGACCACGAACACGGTGATCGTGCGAATCTGGCCCATCGTGACCGAGGCGTGGACGCCGGTGATTTGCTCGACCTTGCTCTCGATAACCTGCTTGGCGCGGTCGAACTTCATCCCCGCGACCTGGATCGGGCCGATGCTGGGAACCTGCACGGCGCCGTTGCGATCGACAATCAGGGGATCGGTTTCATTGCGCGTCCCCCACATCATCACCTGCATCTGATCGCCCGGGCCGAGGACATAGTCGGGGCCGACGGGGACATAGGGACTGATGTTGAGGTTTTGGATATTGGCCTGGCTGCTGAAGAAGCTGTAGCCGAACTGTTCGAGGTCTTCGGGTCCGGTGAACTCGGGCACCTGGCCATTGGCTAGATCGACGGTGCGGAAAGTGTTCTCGATCGCGGACGGCATCGCGGCGACCGTGTACCCCTGCTGCGGGATCTCTCCCACCCCGCCCTGCGCACCGACCATATACGTGCCGGGAACCCCATACGGCACCGGAGTCGAAGCCGCACGAGCCCGCGTCATCCCGGTGCCGGACTGAATTCGCGCCAGGTTGTCCTGCAACTGGCTTATCTGCGAGGACGAGAGGCCCAAGGCGGAACCGACCGCCTGCACCTGCTGGGGGCCGATTCCCTGCGCGCCTAGCCGCGCGCTTAGCGAATCGATCTGGCTCTGCGACATCGAGCCGTTTGCGAGCGACCCTTGCAGGGCCTGCAACTGGCCCGCGTTCATGCCCAGCGCGTTCGCGATCGCGGAAACTTGGGCGGGACTGAGACTGTTCGCCATCGATGCGGCTTGCGCGGGGGAGATTCCCGTACCGCTCAGCACGCTCGCCGCAGCGTTGCCCGGCGCGCCCGAGGCGGGCGCCGCCACCGAGCCAGGCGCGCTATAGCCCGGAGCGGAATAGCCCGAGTAGCCGCCAGCGGGCGCCGGCGGTGCGTAAGCACCGGCGGCGGGTGCGGGAGCATAGCCGGGCGCCGGCGCGTAAGCCGGCGCAGGAGCGTATGCGGGTGCGGGGGCGTATGCAGCGCCGGGCGCATATGCTCCCGGGGCTGCGGGCGCGTACGCTCCAGGTGCAGCAGGCGCGTACGCCCCCGGCGCAGCCGGGGCGTATGCGCCCGGGGCTGCGGGGGCGGCCCCGCCGTAGGTGCCGAAGGCGGGGCCCATCGGAGCCGGTGCGGCGCCCGGCGCGGGCGCGCCGGGCGCCGCGCCGGCTGCCGAACCGGATATGGGTGCGCCTGGAACCTGCGCCATAACCAGCGCCGCTGGCGAGAAAATGATCGTCAGAGCGGTGGCTAAAACCAAACCACGAATTTTACACAATGAAGATGCCATCATTGCTTCCCTGCACGATCGTGCGACAGGCCGCGAAATCGATGTCATCGCCTGCGCTCGGTTTTGCGTCTTCATCTTTGCGCCGCCCTATCGGGGCTTCCGAACTTTCCTGGCGCCGACCCTTTATCGCCAGTAACGCGAACCTGAGGCGGAACCGGGGATGAATCCCCTCGCAAAAGTATCAGGGACTTTTGCGCCTCGGGTTCTCGAGCACCTTACGCCATTCGTCGATGCTTTCGATATTGAAGCGCCAATCGGTGCCGACCTTGAATGCCGGGATCTCGTGCTTGCTGAGCAGGCGATAGATCGTGCTGGCGTGCACCTGCAGATACTCGGCGACATCCTTCACGGTCAGAACTCTCTTTGGCAACGGAGTGAGTTTCGACGTCTCCACGTGAGCCTCTCTTTTGCGCCGAGGGGCCTTCGGACTTCGAGCTCCGCCGGACATTGTTGCTACGAAAAGGCCGGCGCGGAGCGCAGTTTCCGGAGACTCACGATTCAAGCTCGCGCGGCTTTAACTCTCTCTGTCGGGATCCGGACGCCGCGCGGATAGCGACGAGCGACCGATCCACCCACCCTTGTTCATTGCGATTTTTGCCACTCACAGGCCGGGCGAGAACTTCGACGACCACAGCCGACGACCGATTGACTAAAAAAAACCAGGATAATTCAAGAAGCTTTTAGATTTGAGGATGCGCGTCCGCCATCCCAGGCGTTTCCCGGTGCGAATCGCGATCGAATGTGTGGGTTCCCCCGCAGGCGGCCCCCAAAAGAATCTGGCTCTGAAACAGACGGATAGGAGGATAAATCCGAAGATATTCAGAAGTCAAGGAAAGTGAATTACGATGAAGTTAAATAAACAGATGCTTCTATCTCAAAGAATAGCCAAAAGCGTCTATTAGAGCCGAGTAACATCTCGGAACGCTGCCAAACGTCAGTCGTTCGCGAGAGGTAAAGTTGAATTAAGATAAGTATGCGAATGCCTTTCTTTTGCGCCCAAAGAGCGAACCAGGTGCCCTGGAGGGCATATTTTGAAAAACGGATACGTCAAATTCGCGCAAGCTTCGCAACCCTTCTCTTTCCGACGACTATTTTATTCAATTTGCCGCCCGCTCCCTCGATTTTCTCTTGGTTTTACTCGAGGTTAGAACGATGACTCCGGCAATTCGCGAGAGCCCGGGCCTCCGTAATGATGCGATCGCGCGACGGCGTTGCGCGGCGACAGAAGAGCCCCCGGCATCTCGACTGGCAGCTCTTAAAAGAGGCGATCCGATCGCACGCGCGCCGGGAATTTGCGACGTTGAATTCCGCCTTTTCGCAGCGATTATTTGGAATTTCCCTGCCAAGCCGGGGCCTTCAGGAAAAGGGCATCGCCCTACTGCCCGCCGGATGCCGGCGTCGCTAACAATCTGTCACATCTGTGGAGCTGCGCGCGTCGCGCGCGAAACCATCGAGGAAGCCGCTCCCTCGGATCGATGGGCTATCCTGCACGCGGGCGCGGCTGCAACGGCAGCCGGCCCCATCCGGTCAGAGACTCATCCGGGCACAGCTCAGATGCCGGCCGCGATCTTCTCCTGATAGACGAGAATTTCCACGCGGCGATTGGCGCGTCGTCCCCGCGCGGTGTTGTTATCGGCAACCGGCTTGGCGGCGCCATAGGAGACCACGCGAACCTGCGTTGGCTCCACGCCTTCCTTGCTCACCAGGTATCCGGCAACCCTTGCTGCCCGGCGCTGTCCCAACTCGTAGTTGTAGTCTTCAGCTCCGACACTGTCGGTATGTCCCGCGACGACGAAGACGCGGCCCGAGGCCGCTCCGGCATTGTTCGAGCCCTCGAGGTCCTGGAAGAATCCATCGATTTCGCGCTTGGCGTTTGCAGTCAGCGTGGCGGAACCGAAGGCAAAGGTGGGACCTTGGGTTGAATCGAGAACCAGTTTCCGTTCGAGATGCAGATTCTGCAGACCGGTGAGCGCCTGATCAGCCTTGGCGTCGGTGCTGTTCAGCTTGGATTCCTGCTGCCCAAGCTGTTGCGTGACCGGGTTCATTTGTTCCTGCACCCAGCCCCGGGTGGCGAGACATCCGGTCGTGGTGAAAAGCAGGAGCGCCCCCGCGATGAAGGCGGCCGCCCTTCCGGCAGCATCGCGCAAACGACCCTCCCCTTCTCTCATCCCCGCGCCTATTCGCAGATGAAAATCGCGCGGCAACTCAGATCGCGTTTTGGCAGGGTCCTCGAAATTGTGGCTTGTTTGCATAACCTGACCTTCGAACCGGCTTTACATTGCGGATTCGATTCCGCGATTGCGGTAGTCGCAAACGGTGTGCCGCAATTCAGACGCCGAAAATCGGGCCAAATAACGGTCTTTTGCGGAAAGATAGCCGCCGTTCTTACACGAAGGAGTGAAAGTTTTACACGGGCGAATCGGCTCTGCGTTGCGCCGCATCGTTCGATTTTGCGTCTATGTTCAAGACGGCGCTCCAATACCGCTGTACGGGCAACGCGACGCGCCTGCGATCGATCTTCGTTCTTTCGAAAGTCACTCGTCAGTTAGTCGCTTCATCCGCGTAGAAGCTGACGCATTGTTTTTTGAATCGGGTGGTCATGTTCCATATGCCTGCCCATCCTTTCGGGATCACGAATGTATCGCCGGCTTGGAATTCCTGTTTTCTTCCGGTGCCGTCGATGGTTATCAGATGGCCTTCGAGGACGCGGCAAAACTCGTCGTGAGGATAAGAATCGGTCTTCAGGATACCAGGGCCGCTTTCCCAAAGGCCGACGACGAATTTCCTGTCTTCGGATTGATAATCGATCTTCGTCAGATACGCGCCGCCGCCGGACACGATCATCGCCGATGGGTACCGGGACTGCCGCGTCGGAGCCGCAGCGGAATCCATTCGATGAATCGAATTGTTCGGTGACACAGATTCCGAGGCAGCGCAGACACGGACCGAGCGATGTTTCGCGGGCATCTTCATGCCGGCGAATATCGCGCCCATCACGTCCGGCGGCAATTACCTGGCTGGTAAGCGGAACGAACACGAGGGCCTTGCGATGCGCTCGCGTTCGACCCTCCGCTATTTGCCTGGCAGTCGAGATTGATTCGACACCGGCGCGCTCGGAGTTCGATGCGGCTACGGACGGCTCGTCCCTGATGCCGCGCCGAATTCGGCGGGGTGCTGAACGAGCGCTTCCCGTTTGAAATGCGGGATCACGTACTTTTGCATCAACTCCATGCTCTTCAACACCTTGCGGTGATCCAGGCCGCCCAGCCGCGTCCAGCAAAGGAGCAGGCTCACCCCAAACCGATCGCGGATCTTGCGAATCTCCTCGATACAGTGGTCGCGGTCGCCGCATACGACGGCGCCGGCTTCCAGAAGCTGTTCCCAGGTGATCGTCGCGGCGAGATCGCGGGTTTTGGTGTACAGCTCGTAGGTCTTGATCGCCTCCTGACCCGCGGGCGGCGCAACGTATCTTGAGATAGTCCGGTAGTACCAGAGCACGGGATCCGCAAACTCACGTCGCGCCTGTTCGGTCGTTTCGGCGCAATAGACCATGCAAAGCGCCGCGACCCGGCGCGAGGCGGGGTCGAACCCACCTTCTTGCAAGGCGTTGCGATACTTCAGCAGCAGACCATCAGCCGCCTTGCCCTGGAATCCGAATACCGGCGCGCACAGCAGGTTGAATCCCCACTTTCCAACCATCGGAAACGTCGCTTCGCTCAGACTGGCCACCCATACGGGCGGATGCGGCTTCTGGAGCGGCTTGGGCCGCACCGGCTGATCTTTAATCTGATAGTGGACGCCCTTGAAGTTGACACGCTCCTGAGTCCAGGCCTGCAGGATGATTTCGAGCGCCTCGTTGAACATCCCGCGCGACTTGCTTTGATCGATCTGGAACCCGCGGTATTCGCCCGGTTGATAGCCGCGGCCGACTCCGAATTCCACGCGCCCCTCGCTCATAAGATCGAGCATCGCATAGTCCTCGGCTACGCGGATCGGATGATTAAACGGAAGCACCACGATTCCGGTCCCCAGCCGAATCCGCTTCGTGACCGAGGCGATAGCCGCGAGCGAGACCACGGGCGACGCGCAATAGCCATACTCAGTGAAGTGATGTTCGGCGGGCCAAATCGAGTCGAAACCCAAATCCTCAGCCGCACGCATCAGATCCATCTGCTCTCTGACGATCTGATGTTCGGTTTTGCCGATTGGGTTTTCGAACAGATGCAGCATCCCAAAGTCCATACAATTCTCCGTCTCGCTTCGCTGCGGCAGTTGACGAGCAGTTTAACGAATACCCCTCTCGGCTCTGCCGAGGCTGTCAGGATGCGGCCGCCGCGGATGCGCCTTCAGCGCGGCCCGCTGGCGCGCCGGCCTGGTCGAAGAACTCCTGCAGATTCTGCTGGTAGCGATAGAACAGGTCGGCATCGAGCTGGTTGTCCGCGTCCAGCCGCATCGGCGTGTCCATCAGGGTGAGGGTGTTCAGCGTGTGTTCGAGGTCGGCGTGGCCGTTGGCGATGATGTTGTCGATCATCTCGCGCCACGCGGAATACGGCCCCGACAGCACGATCGAGCCGGCCGCCGCGTCGGCGACCTGCGCCAGGCGCCTCACTCGGGTGCATCGATAGCCGGCAAATGCGATTTCGTAGCAATCGGAGCGATCGTCGTAATCGATTTTGACGACCAGAGTCATATCGATTGTTCCCAGCCGCCGGAACAAGTCCTGGTCGCGGTTAACTCGCTCGCGCAGTTCTTCGAAAAATTCCACCGATGGAAACCGTGTCATCGCCGTTTCACCTGCCTGACGAAAGAATCGTTTCGCCCCGCGGCGTTCATACCGGCAGCTCGAACGGAATCGCGAGCTTGTGGCTGCGATCGAGTCCCGCCATCCTGAGCCGATACAAGTACTCCTGGATTTGCTTCTTGAAGAGATATTTGAGCTTCACGAATCCGTCTTCGATATGTTCGAGGCCGCCGCCGGCGAGGATGGCGCGCGCTTCGATAGTGTCCTGCGCCTGGTTGAGGCTGAAGGTGGCTTCCTCGCCGCGCCGCAGGATGTCGTGAATTTCATCTTCTCGTTCCGGATGCTTTTCGAGGAAGTACTTCAGGTGCATCGTGCCGTACGCGACGTGCCGCGCTTCATCCTGCATGCAGAGCCGGAAGATCTTCTTTTCCACCGGGGTCAGAGAGAACATCTCGCCATTGCGGAACAGGGTCAGGACGAAGCCCTCGCCGAGGATATGCATCAGGGCACTGCCGGTGGTGAAGTTCGGCGCTTCCAGGATCAGGCGCAACTGGTTCTCGGCGTCGGGCGAGGAGCGCAGCAAGCCGCCGCCGTTGGCCAGAGCGCGCTTGCGGAACACTTCCATGTGCCGCGCTTCATCGAAAATCTGCGAGGCGAGAAACAGCTTTACTTCATGGAAGTCGTGGTTGATGTGCCAGAGCCACTTGGCGGGCATGTCGCCCGCGATGAATTCGATCTCGGCGAGGCTGGTGCACACCTGGCACATCGCCTTCTCCAGGTCCTCGCGCTGCGGCTTCAATTGGTCCCACGGGATGTCGCGGGCGGAACTCCATTGCCGGGCAACCGCCTCATCGTAGAGATGGGCGACGTTGTCCGCCCAGACCAGGGATTTGTCGTTGATGTCGTAGCAGCCGAGCGACGGCATATGCTCGGGGATTTCCGAGCCGCGCGGCGCCATACTGCCGTGGAGCGAACCACCGTCGGGTACAACTCCATAGTTGCCGACCCGGTTGATGTCCTCCAGGCCCAACCCGCGTTCATCGCGGGGAATAGCCTTGACGCCCCATCCCTGAGGGTTGGAATTCATCCAGCTCAGATCGAGCTTGCCCTGGCGTACATCGTTGAGGGTATCGAGGCCTTTCTCGACAATGGGACTTACGTGCGGCACGCTTAAACACCTCCGCGCCACGGTCCTGAAATTGATGAGAGTAGTACGCACGGAGCATGCCACGGACGATGCGAGTTTCGCTTCGCGTTCGCACTCGAAGAAGCACCGCCCAACCAAAGGTTTTTCCGTTCAGGATTTGCCGGCCGTCGGCGCGGAGAAAGAAGGGGAATTGATGCCGATCGTATCAGTGTCTCCGATGGAGACCATCGCGTCCGAAATTTCGACGGATCGCCTATGGCCGCACCGCACCTGAGATTCGCGCCAAGGTAAAACGAACCATCGCGCATGCTCCGCGCAAGAGGCATCGCCGCCGCGCTGCGGCGCTCACCGCTGGTGGGCGCGGACCTGGATCCGCTGACTGGCGCAGCGGGCGAACGCGAACCCGGCCTTGATCACGAAGCTGAAGCGTGAAATGCGCTCAGACTTATTCTTGCTGTAGGGGAAAACATTGGCGCGCCCTGAGGGATTTGAACCCCCGACCCTCTGATCCGAAGTCAGATGCTCTGATCCGCTGAGCTAAGGGCGCGCTCTCGAAAGAATTGCCACGTTCGCCGTCCGCTTACAACCTGCTTATCTCCATTGGGCGTGGCAAGCTGGATTCCCGCGCTTGCCGTTCTGCGCTCTCCGTCATCCGTTCGGTCGCGACCTTGCGGGCGATGTCACGGCGTCCGCATCTACCATAGGTCATAGACGGTGAGGCTCAGCCATCCGAGCATCGCTGGATGTTGCGGGCGGCCGCGCCGGAGCGGTGTAAGCCATCCTCGGATTGAATCGATGTGAAACGCAATTGACTCGCTTCGGCGATCTCCGCACTATATGACTGACTGGTCAGTTTATGAGCCAATTTGCCAGAAAAGCCGATTCGTCCCCGCTTCCCGAAGCCGGACCTCCCGCCAATGATGGAGTGCGCGCCGTTTCCAAGCGCGACCGGATTCTCGAAGCCGGGCTCAAGCTCTTTGCCAACGAGTCCTATCAGGCCGTCACGATGGACCGTGTCGCCGAAGCCGCCGGCGTGGCCAAGGGCACTCTCTATCTCTATTTCCAATCCAAAGAGGACCTGTACCTCGGGATTCTCAGCGACGGGATGGAGACGATGGCGCGGACGTACCAGTCCACCATCGAGCCGCACGCCGATGTACGGGCGCGACTGCGCCATGCGATCGCGGTAACCGTCGAGTTCTACGCGCAGCGCCGCGACCTGCTCCGCCTGATGATGACCGAAGAGCCGAAGATGCCGGAGGGACGCAACCGCCTGCGCGACGAATGGCGCGAGCGCGGCGTGCGATTTTTCAATTCGCTGGTCGAAGAAGGAATCCGCAGCGGGGCCTTTCGCCGGGGCGATCCGCAGCTCGTCACGCATGCGATTCTCGGCAGTATGCGCTCGGTGATGCTCTTTTACGGCGCCGAGCGCCCGATCGACCAAATCGGCCACGAACTGGGCGAGATGCTGGTGCGCGCGGTCAGCGCGGAGCCTCATTCCAACCATCGCAAAGTGTCCCATCAGTCATGATTCGCAGGATCGTCCGCCGCCTGATCACCCTCTGCATCCTCGGCGCCCTGGGTTACGGCTTCTACTGGTATGGCAACCACTACCTGTGGCCGGCGCCCGATTCGAGCAAGATCGATGTCGTCGGGATAATCGAAGCGCCCGAGGTCAATATCACCAGCCGCATCGGCGGCCGTATCACCTCGCTGAGCCTGATCGAAGGCGACCGCGTGAAACGCGGGCAGGTAGTCGGCGAAGTCGAATCCGTCGATATACGCAACCAATTGCAAAAGGCGCAGGCTGACGTGGTCAAAGCAACCGCCGACCTCGCTCAGGCCGAGCGCGACATGGATCGCACTCGGCGCCTGTTCGATGCGCATGTCATCTCGGTCAAACAGCGCGACGATGCGATCACGACGGTCGACCAGGATCGAGCGGCGCTGGCGAGCGCGCGGGCCAACGTGAGCTTTTACCAGGATCAGCTTCGCGACACGAAAATCGTGTCGCCGGTTGATGGCGTGATCGTCAACAAAGCGCTCGAAGTCGGCGAATGGGTCACTCCCGGCACGCCGATTCTCACCGTCGATGACCTGAACACCATCTGGGCGCGGGTCGATGTCGAGGAGACCGACCTGGGCTCGCTCTATATCGGAAAGCCGGCGCGGGTTCGGTTGCCGACCAATCCGCCAACCTACTTGAGCGGCCGTATCATGGCGATCGGGCAAGAGGGGCAGTTCGCAACCGAACGCGACGTGCGCCGAGGCCGCCAGGACATCCGGACCTTTTACGTTAAAGTGCAGTTGCTCCAGCCTGGCGATGAAGCCAAGCCGGGGATGACCGCCGAGGTGACGTTTTTACGCAACGATGGAACCCGTCTCAGCCGCAATACAGACTCGCGACCTGACCAAGCAGTTCGGTGGCTTCACCGCGGTAGACAGCGTCAGCTTCGAAGTGCGACGCGGCGAGGTCTTCGGACTGCTTGGCCCCAACGGAGCGGGCAAGACGACCCTGGTCCGGATGCTCACGACGCTGCTGCCGCCGACGAGCGGGAAGGCGATCGTCGCCGGGCAAGATGTCGGGCGCCATCCCACGCGCGTGCGCGAGCGAATTGGAGTAATTCCGCAGGCTCTGACCTCCGATCTCGATCTCACGGGATGGGAGAATATCGATATCTACGGCGAGTTCTACGACGTCCCGCGCCGCCAGCGCCATCAACGCGCCCGGCGCCTGCTCGAGATGGTAGGGCTGCGCGAACGCGCAAACGATCTGGTCGCGACGTATTCGGGCGGGATGCGCCGGAGGCTTGAGATTGCGCGCGGCCTTATCCATTCCCCCGAAGTTCTGTTCCTTGACGAGCCAACTATCGGGCTCGACCCGCAGAGCCGGCGAGCCGTATGGGATCTGCTCGAAACGCTCCGCAAGGAGAGCGAAATAACCATCTCCCTCACCACTCACTACATGGATGAAGCGGAGCAGCTGTGCGATCGGATCGCGATCGTCGACCACGGCAAGATAATCGCGCTCGACACCCCGAGCGGACTCAAGCGGATGGTCGAAGGGGCCGACCGGGTCGATTTGGAAATCGAGGGCGACACAAAAGCAATTGCGGAGATGCTGAAGCAGGAGCCGTATCTTCGCGAGGTCGAACTCGACGGCGCAAGCCGCCTTACCCTGGGCGCGGACGACGGGCCGCACGTCGTGCCAAAGATAATCGATCGCGTCGAGTCCGCCGGCGCAAAAGTCGCCTCGATCAGCGTCCATCGCCTCTCGCTCGAAGACGTCTTCATCCGGTTCACGGGCCGCTCGCTCAGAGACGAGCCGGCGAAAAAGGTCAGCTTTCTGGTTGGGGCGGGGATGCCGCAATCGCGGAGCTGAGGGACGTAATGAAGACGCTTGCGATAATGCGCCGCGACCTGCTCAAGCTCAGGCGCAACCCCCTTACCCTGATTTCCACCATCCTCATGCCGATCATTTATCTGGTGATCATCGGCAACTCGTTCCAGGGCCAGCTCAAGCATCTGCCCGTCGTCCTGGTCGCGCAGGATCATGGCGAATATGCGCGCCGGATGGTTGAGCAGATGCTCGCGCTGCAGGCGGGGCCCAAGACTATCAACCTTTCCTTCATGGCGGATCCCGGCGATGCAATCGCGGCGGTGCGCGACGGCCGCTTCAAGGGCGCGGTCGTGATTCCGCCCAACTTCAGCCACAATGTCGCCGAAGGAAGACTCGCCGAAATCGGCCTTTTTACCGACAATGTCGATTCGGTGAGCGCGTCGGCCATCGAAGGCGTGCTCGCCGACGCGGCGCAGTCGATCAGGATCAGCTTCGTGACCGCGCGCGAACCCAAGCTCAACCAGATCGTGCTTCGTCCGAGCTGGCTGTTCCAGTATGTCGATTATGACCGCTCGCTGATTCCGGGCGTGATCGTGATGGCGATCTTCATGGGATCGCTGATGTCCGGAGTGTTCAACTGGGTGATGGACAAGTTCATGGGGATGACCGAGTGCTACCTGGTCACTCCGCTCTCGCGATGGAACATCGCGGCGGGCATTCTCGGCAGCGGGGTCACGATCACCAGCATCGCGGGGATTGTGGTGTTGTTTCTCGGGCTGTTGATCACCGGCGGGCGAATCCAGGGAGGTGTTCCGGCCCTGGTGACTCTGATCGCGATCATCGTCATCACGTCGACCGGACTGCTGGCGATGACGTTCGCGATCCTCGGCCGCGCGAGCCATCCGCGGCTGGTTGGCACGTTCGCGGGATTTCTCAACGTGATCCTGTTTTTTCCGAGCGGCGCGATCTATCCAATCGAGAGCTTTCCGCCCTGGCTGAAGGCGTTCGCGCGCTACAATCCGGAGACGCACTCGGTCAGTGCGATCAAGTCGATCCTGTTCAAAGGCGCGGACCTGAACGCGGTCACGGGCGATATCACGTTCCTGATCATCTTCATGGCGGTCACGCTCGCGCTCGCAAGCATTTCCTTCAAGCGCACCCTGTGACGCGGGTTGCTCTCGCCGGAATTACGGCGAAACCCGCTCGGGATTTGGACTCGGGTCCATTCCGCCGAGCGACTTGAGCAGGTTTCGGGTGCGGATGGCCGAATCTTCATCGGGGCACAGCTCCGCCACCAGCAGGTCGCTTGCTCCGCTGTCCACGAATCGCCGCAGTCCCGTCCGGACCTGCTCTTCGCTGCCGACGATAAATAGATCGTGCGGCCACAGGACTCCCTCGCGCTGAAGGAGCGATCGATACGATGCCATCGAGCCAAACACGGCAAGCCGCTGGCGCGCAGCTTCGATAGCCCGCTCTTTCGCGTCAGTGACGCACGCGGCGACGGCCGCGAGGATTCTCGGCGCGGGACGAAGGGCGCTGGATGCGGCCTGCTTGACCTGCGGGATCACGAAATTTGCGAGAGTCTTGTGACCTACCATCCAGGTGACCACTCCGTCCGCTTCCTCCCCCGCGAATCTCAGCATCGCCTGCTTGAAGGCCGACATCAGAATCGGCGGCGGCGGCGCCTTGACCTCGACCCGCCCCCGCACCGCCATCGTCCGTCCCAGATCATCCATCTCTTCGCCGTTAAGCAGCCTGCGCAGCACGGTGACGACGCGGCGGGTATGAATGACGGGCTGCTCGAAGATATAGCCGGAAAAGGTTTCGCGGTTGTGCGGAAGGGGCGGTCCGATATTGATCATCAGGCGGCCGCCGATAGCTTCCTGCACCGTGAGAATCTGGGTCGCCAGCGTCATCGGATGACGCAGAAAGGTCGGCGTAATCGATACCCCGAATTCGAGGCTGGGAACCGATCGGCCGATCAGCGCGACCGCGGTCAGCAGATCGGTGCCCGTGTCACGCGACAGCCAGTAACTCGACAAGCCGTCCTCGCGGACCCGCTGCGCCTCTTCGACCAGGTCATTGAGCGTTCTTCCCGGACCACCACCAATAACACCTAAGCGCATGCTGAAAATCCTTGCGCAATAACCCCCTAACCAAGCGGCGCGACAAGCGAGCCGTCCTCGCGCCACTGCCCGGCATCGTGACCAAAGATCAGTTTGACTCCCGCCCGCTCCATCGCGCGGTACCGCTCCATCACCTGGCGCATCGCGTCATAGCTATGCGCAAAGGGCGGGAACAGCATTTCGTCCAGAGCCTTGCGCATGTAACAGGAATCGGCGGTCAGCACGGTTTCGCCGCTGTCGAGCCGCAAACGCAGCGATTGATGGCCGGCGGTGTGGCCGTAGCTGGGAAGGCATACGACGCTCCCGTCGCCAAAGACGTCGTGCTCGCCGTCAATCAGCTTGAGCTGATGGCCGAGATCGAAGTCTGCGCGGTTGTAGCCGTTCTTGCGGATTTCTTCGGGATTGCCGCCGGCTTCCCATTCGCGCCGCTGCACGATCAGCTTCGCGTTGGGAATCTCGGCATTTCCCCCTACGTGGTCGAAATGCAAATGGGAATTGATCAGGTAATCGATTCGCTGCGGATCGACGCCGTGATGGCGCAGCCGGGCGCCCAATTCCTCTCCCGCCTGAAACCGGACCTCGAATACCTTGCCAAGGGCACCAAGCCGATCGGAGTTCCGCTGCAGATCGCGATGAAGCCCGGTGTCGAAAACGGCGCGCCCCCTGGGGTGCTCGATCAGGAAGCTGGGGATAGGAAGCCGCAACCGTCCCGGCTGCTTGGCGAGGATAAAGCGGGCGTCCACCTCGAGCCATCCACAAACCATTGGATGAATCCGGATCGACATCTGTGGCTCCTCCCAGAGCGGTCCAGGGGACGAGGGACGGTGCGAGGGCGCACCGTCCCTCCGTGGTTGCTACCGGGTCAGGCGGCTTCGGCCCGTACGCCGTTGAGCTTTTTGACTTCGGGCATCACTTCCTTGGCGAAGAGCCGCAGGCTCTTCTCCGCGTCTTCGATCGGCATCCCGGCGTAGCTGAACACACCGGTGAAGTGATCCGCATTGACGCGCTTGCGGATCTCGTCGATTTTGTTGAAGCACATCTCGGGCGTGCCCCATACCTGCAGATTGAGGAAGTATTCAATCGAGGCGTCCTTGCCCGCGCCCTGCAGATTTTTGGCCATCTGTTCGTAGTATTCGTAGCCCTTGGCTTTGCCGAAATGATCCGCGGCCATCTCGTAGTGTCGCAAAGCGGTCTGCCAGTAGCCGCCGATGTATTTGACGGCCATCTCCCTGGCGCGGTCGGCGCTCTTGTCGCAGAAGGTCCATCCCGCAGCGATGGTCGGGAGCGGTTCGCCGCCGTTCACCTGCTTGTAGATGGTCCGATACTCGTTCAGTTCCTGCGCGACCGCTTCCCAGGGCTTCTGGGGAATGATCAGGATGCCGATTCCGAGCCGCGCCATGATGCGCGAAGACTCGGGCGATACCGCGGCCGCGTAGGTGCGTCCCTTGAAGCTCTTGAACGGCTTCGGGCGGATGTCGCGACGCGGCTGCTGAACGAACTTGCCGTTGTACTCGATGTAGCCCTTTTCGAGGCCCTCGATAATCATCTGGGCGTACTCGACGAAGCGTTCGCGCGACTCGCCCATCTCAATCCGGAAACCCTCGTACTCGATCCGCGCAAGGCCGCGGCCCAGACCAAGAATCATCCGGCCGTTCGACTGATGGTCAACGACCGACACCTGCTCCGCGACCCGGATCGGGTCATGCCAGGGCAGCACCACGACCATCGAGCCGAGCTTGATGTGTTTGGTGCGGCCGGCGTAGTAGCTCAGGAACTGCAGCACGTCGGGGCACATCGTGTAGTCGTCAAAGTGATGCTCGACGCTCCAGATCGAGTCGAACCCGAGCGGTTCATACAGATCGCCGAGCCGGAGATCGTCCTGGTACACGTCGTAGTCAGAACGCTGATTCAACGGGTTTTGAAAGATTACCGCGCCGCCTACCTTCATGAAGTTCTCCTTGCCTTTGGTTGTGTGTGGCGAATCCTTCCGCAGCCCGGCTACGACTCATTTCCGGGCCGAAATTTCAAATAACCAGCCTCAAATCATGGACTCCTAAAGTGTCGTAAAGAACGGTCTGCAGGAACCGATCGATCTTGCGTTGCGGCACCTGGGTGATCTTCATCTGCGCAAGCACGTAACCGGTCGAGGCGATTACTCGAGCGTCGTTTTCCGCATCCTCAAGCCGGTTGCTGCCGGTCAGCGTTCTCCAGCGCCGGATCGTGTCGGCGACGATTCCCACCATCCGCTCCTGAAACCGCAGGTACAGCGGCCAGAGCTCAGACCTGATTGCCGTGCTCCATTCGAGCAGGATACAGGCGTAGTCGGGATGGGTGGTGACCGAATCGCCGAATGCCCGCGCCCCGGCCAATACGACTTCGGGAGCCGGACGATCCGAGGAGTGAATCCGCTCGGTCATGTCCTCGTAAAAGCCGGCAACCTCGGTAAGGACGTCGTGGACCAGCGCTTCGCGCGTGGGGAAATAGAAGAAGACGGTAGGAACCGAAACTCCCGCTTCGCGGGCTATCTCCGTATGCCTGGCTCCTCCCAGTCCGCGCCGGGCAAAGACGCGAATGGCGGTTTGGAGCAGGACCGCCTTTCGTTCGGGCTGCTCCAGCGGGCGGGCCCTGCAGCGGGCGGACAGCGTCTTCGGTCCCATCGGAGCCGGACCGTAGCATGATTGAAGTTTTTGTCAATCGAAATTGATAGGTCTTTCAACATCTGCGGTCTTTGCAATCGCGTCGCTCTGCTCTGGCGGCTCCGGATGTTTCGCGGCGCGATTGTGTAGTAAGAGAAACTCGCTGATTGGAGAGACTGCCCATGGACGAAACGCAAAGGCGGAAGCTGTTCGATCTGTTCGCCACCCAACACGTGGCGGTCATCGCAACCCAGGGTGACAAGGGCCCGACGGCCACGATGCAGGCTTTCGCCGAAACGGCGGAACTCGATCTGTTATTCATCATGGGTGACAGCGACAAGTATCGGAACCTGCTCGAGCATCCGAATGTCACCGTTCTGGTTGATGATCGCGACAGGGGCGACGTGAAAACCTTCCGCGTCAACCGCGCGACCATCTATGGATTGGCATCAGAGGTGCCGCGCGGTGCTGAGTGGGACGCGCTCAAGGATCGCTTTATCGCGAAAAATCCCTTTGAAGCGCCGTTCTTCGGCAACGAAGCTCTCAAGATGGTTCGCGTTCGGCCCCGCTTTATCTCGTTCGCCGGCGCCGACCACAAGACCTTCAAGACCGAGCTCTGACGGCAAGAGCGAACGAAGGCGGCCTTCGGATGGCCGCCCTCGCTCGACTTTGGCGTTTCGATCCCTGCCGTCTCAGGCGGCGGCGTGGGTTGGAAGGTCGCTTCCCTCGTGCAGGGGTTCCGCCTGCCACTTCTTTACTTCGGGCAGAACGTGCTTGACGAAGCACTTCATGTTGCGTTCGGCCTCGTCATACGGCATCCCGGCGTAGCTGAAATTCAGCATGAACCCGCTCGCGTCGATGGTGTCGCGGATGAAGCGGAGCTTTTCCAGCACCATGTCAGGCGTTCCCCAAGGCATCAGCCTGGCGAAGTCGAGGGCCGCGCCGTCGATACCATGCTTCGCGATGAACTTTGAAATCTGCCGGTAGGACTCGTAGCTCCGGTATTGTCCGAACTTCTCCGAAGTCATCTCGTAGTGCTTGATGACGGTCTTGTAGTTGCCGGCGAGCCACTTCATCGCCTGCTCTTCGGCGCGGTCTTTGTTTTCATCGACGAAGACGAAACCGCCGCTGAGCGGTTTGGGCGGAGGGGTGCCGTTCACCTCGCGCCATACGCGATTGTAAACCTCGAAATCCTTCTTGACCGCATCCCAAGGCTTCTGCGGGATGACGAGCAGCGCGACCCCGAGCTTCGCCATAATTGGCATCGACTCGGGCGAGACTGCGGCGGCATAGGTGCGGCCCTTGAATGACTTGAACGGGAACGGGCGAATCTCGCGGCGCGGCTGTTTGGTGAACGATCCCCCTTCCATGTAGCCGGTCTCAAGCGCCTTCAGGATCAGTTCCGCGTACTCGACGAACAGGTTGCGCCCTTCGTTCTGGTCGAGCCTGAAGCCCTCGTACTCGATTCGCGCGAGTCCGCGACCGATGCCGAAGATGAAGCGGCCGTTCGACAGGTGATCGATCAGGGAGACGTGCTCGGCGACCCGGATTGGATCGTGCCAGGGCAGCACCACGACCATCGAACCCAGTTTCGCATTCCTGGTTCTCCCGGCCATGTAGGTGAGGAACTGAACCGGGTCGGGACACATCGTGTAGTCGTCAAAGTGGTGCTCGACAGCCCAGATGGATTCGAAGCCCATCGGCTCCGCCATCTCGGCGAGGCGCACCTCGTTGAGCCATACCTCGCGGTCCGAGAGTTTGTTGTCTGGATTTTGAAAAACGCATCCATATCCGACGTGCATAGGCGGCCTCCTTCGAGTTCGTCCTGCGATCAATGATGCGATCGAGCGGGCGATTGCTTGAGCCTACATACTGCCGTTGATGGTCCGATGCCAAGCCCTTGTCCGCGGGGCGGCGCTGTCATCAGCGGGCGCGCGGCTGAGTCCGCGCCTGCATCGCCCCCGGATATTCGGGCGCGAGAGCGCTGGCCTTGTCCAGCTCATCGAGCTCCGCCTGCTCGAGGCGAAGCCCGATCGCTCCCAGGTTCTGCTCGTTCTGCTCGGTGGTGCGAGCGCCGTAGATGACCGAGCTGATTCCGGGCTGCTGGTTGACCCAAGCCAGCGCTATTTCGGCGACGGCGCGGCCGCGCTCCGCGGCAATCCGCTCGACGGCTTCCAGGGTGCGGTAGTTGCGCTCGTTGGCAAGCCGTCCCCACAAGTCCATCTTCGCAAGCCTGCTTTCTTCGGGCGGCTTTTGTCCGGATCGGTATTTGCCGGTCAGAAACCCGCCGCCGAGAGGGCTCCATGGAATTACGCCCACTTGTTCGTATCGGCACAGCGGCAGGATTTCGCGTTCGATTTCCCGGGAAATCAGGCTGTATTGAGGTTGCAGCGAGTCGAAGCGCGCCAGATTGTGTTTGTCGCTGACCCAGAGGCTCTTCATGAGCTGCCACGCGGTGAAATTGGATGCGCCTATGTATCGAACCTTGCCCTGGCGCACCAGGTCGTCGAGCGCGCGCATCGTTTCCTCGATGGGCGTTTCGAAGTCCCATGAATGAACCTGGTACAGGTCGATATAATCCGTCTGCAGGCGGCGCAGGCTTCGTTCCACTTCCGCCAGGATATGCCGGCGCGACAGGCCGATGTCGTTCGGGGGAACGGGCTTGCCAAGAAAGATATTCGCGTTGAAGCGGACTTTGGTCGCGAGGACCACCGATTGACGGCGATCCTTGATGATGCGGCCGGTAATTTCTTCGGAAGCGCCGGCTGCATAGACGTTGGCGGTATCGAGAAAGTTGCCGCCGAGGTCGATAAAGCGATCGACAATTTTCCGCGCGGTAGCCTCGTCGGTCTCGCGTCCGAACGTCATGCAACCGAGGCATAGCTCGGATACTTTGAGGCCAGTGGCGCCCAACCTCCGATATTCCATCGAATTTGCTCCTTTAGTAACCGAGTTTAATGCGACGGGCGCAATCCGCCCAACTGTCGTTCACGCCTGAAAGAACCGTCGAACTCATCGAGAGAATTCGGGATTTGAATATTCCCGGATTGCCGCCGTCATAAGTAACAGGTGCACGGCTCTGGCACCTAACCCGATCAGGTGCTCCTCCCACTGATCGGGGACACCGTCCGTACCGTAATGCGGACGGCCGCTACGAACGGGCGGGCGTTGGAGAGCTCCCCCCCTCTCCAAACGCCCGCTTTCTTTTTTCCAGCTTCGATCCCTTTTTTCCTGCTGCGCACTGCCCGCATTTCTTAACCGCGCGAGCCTGAATCCAGCGTCCATGCTTGACAGCAACGCAGGCCGCCGTCATAGGTCAAGGCTCGATGTTTCGGTGGAAGTTATGGCTGGTAGTCGCTCCCGTGGCGATGTTCGTACTGGGCACTCTGATGGCGAGCTGCGGTGGAGGAGGCGGATGCTTTGGCAGCTTCAACGCGCAAGGCTTCTTCATCGCGGGACTATGTCCGACCGCAAGTCCATCGCCCGGGTTCGCTCTTACGGCGATTAACATCTGCCCGGGACCTCCACCCCCAACTCCGACCCCGACGAAAACTTCCGGGCCGACTCCGACCCCCACGGCCTGTCCGCAAGCAACCAGCACCGGCGTGAGCGGCAGCGGCGTGTCGATCAATTTCAACGCGCAAGGGGTTCTGGTTAAAGGCAAACAGACCACCTATGCGGACATCACGAACGCGCCGAGCACGTTGTGGACGGCGAACAACAATCCCGTCGGCGGGCCGCAGGTGCTCCAGCCTCCATCAACCAGCAACGGCGGCCAATATACGGGACTGAATAACGGATGCGCGTGCATCAACGTCAGCTCCGGAGGCATTAACGGGCAGCCGATCACGGTGTCGGTAGGAACACCGTCCGCATCCTGCCCCGCCTGTCCGACACTGACGCCCACAGCGACGCCGACTGCCACATCGACTCCGAAAGGCGGGACGGCATCACAGGCGTCAGGCGCCTCGACTGAAAACGACTCTTCCGGCGGAACTGTCCTCTGGACCTTCGATGCGCATGCGCCGGTAGCCGGACCGATCCGGACCACGGCGGACGGAAGCGCTGTTTTCATAACCGCCGACTCGATGCTGCATTACATCGATGCGGCGGGTCATGAAGTGTATGACCGCCCAGCCGGCGGCGCGGCACCCGCCATCGGGCCTGACGGCACCGTCTTCGTGCAGGGTACGACCTCCTGGCTGTACGCCCTGGACAACCGCGGCCGGCCCAAATGGAAGGCCAACGTCGGCAGGGGCAAAGGTCCTCTCGCCGCCGACAGCGAAGCGGTGTACGCGAACGAGGACGGCAATCTGGTGGCGATATCCGGCGGACGAACGGCCTGGAGCATCCCCATCGGAACCGTGGACCAGGGCGCCGCGATTCCTGGCGGAGTGGTGGTTGCAGCCAACGGCGGCGACCTCACCGCAGTCAGTTCGACGGGTTCCACGATGTGGACGTTCAGCCCTTCCGGCGGATTTTCGGGAGATCTCTCGGTGGCAAACGGGATGGTCTATGCCGGTTCCGCGAGCGGTTCGGTCTATGCGCTCGATGCGGGCACGGGCGCGACTGTCTGGCAGGCTTCGAGTGGCGCGCCGGTGGCATCGGGGCCGAGCGTGGGCAGCGCGGGAACCGTGTTCTTTGGTTCGGACGCGCTATATGCGATCGACTCGAGCGGAGCGACTCTGTGGTCTTCCAGGAGTATCGTGCCGCTTTCTCATGCGCTGGCCGCTCTGAGCAACGCGACGCTCTTTGTGGCCGCCACTTCGGACTCGGTGGCATCGATGCTCGACCTGAACGGTAATATCGAGTGGACCGCCCGCGACCTCGGTAGGGTGGTGCAGGTCAACGCCGGCGCATCCGGCGTGGCCTATGCGGCCTCGGCTGACGGTCACGTACGCGCGCTCAAGTAGGGATTGGATGAGGTCCGAGGTTCGGGCCCTCGCTTGACCCTGGCGCGGGGACGGGTGTCAGATGGACCCATGAGCGCCATCGAGGTCATCAAGCGTCGCCTCAAGGAAGACCGCATTCCCGAGACACCGGAAGAGCTGGGACGCAAGAAAAAGCGACCGCGCGAAGTCGCCTTCATGGACGTCAATCTCTGCTTTCCATGCGGCAAATGTCCGGAATTTTGCCCCGTGCAGTGTATCGAGTATCTCCGGCCGGGCAGCGTTCCAGGCCGCGGGGTTCAGCCGGTACAGGACCGCTTTCAGGAATGCATCGGATGCTACATCTGCGTCGAGGTCTGCTCTCTGCTAACCGACTACGATGCAATCCGGATGTATGACACCAGCTTCGTCGAGGAAGTCCTTGGCGTGAAGGTCGGCGACCAGCCGCCGGAGGAACCGATTCCCGCGCAACCTTACGAGGAATATTTCTCCGAGGGTGGGCTCTACCGGCATCTGGGCAAGGGCTCCCGAATCAGGGAGAAGATGTCCGCCGAAGAGCGGGCAATTTTCGCCAGAGAGCGGGCGCGCGGCTGAACTCTATTTCTTCGCCGCTCGCCAGACCTGGGGCTTCTTTCCCTGCGCCATTTCCGGCAGCGAAGTAAGCTCGGCGCGCGCGGGCTCGATGAGCATCAGACCGAAATCCTTCGAGCCATGGCCTTCGGGCCAGAATTGGGCCAATTCATAATCGAAGACCTTCCCTTCCCATACCCGCTTCTTCTCGGACGGATCGTCGATAAACCGGGCCTGGCCGGTAATGGTCAGATGAATCATGTCCGGGCCGATCTGGTAGAAGAGCTCGACTTTCGGGTTGCTTTGGATCTGCCTTGCCTTGGCGGAGCTTCGCCCGGTGGCGATCCATACGCGAGCGCCCTCGATAGCAGGATGGACGACGCGCACTTTCGGCTGATCGCCAACGGTGGTTGCCAGGTATGCCCAGGTGGCCTTGGAGGCGACTTCGGCTGCCTTGTTCCAGAATTCGTTTTCGTTCACAGCCTTCGCTCCCCGGTTCCAACTTCGGTCTCCTGCACACTAGCCGGGCGAAGGGTCGTCAATCCATCCTGACAGGGGCTGACAATTACCCACAGGTGCGTCCGGGAGTGGTTTGACAGACCCCCTTTCGGGCACTAGCCTCGAATTTTCGGCGAGGTAGCGCAATGGAACGCCAAGCCCGGCGCGCGCAGGTATTGCGCCACGCCAAGCGAATTTTCGCACGCAAGGGATATCACCGCACGAACGTCGCGGACATCATCTCGCGCGCCCGTATCGCACGGGGCACGTTCTATCTCTATTTCCAGAACAAAAAGGACTTGTTCGAGGAATTGCTCGAACAAGTCCTGACGGAACTGGCGGCCAGGATTCACCGGCTGCGCGTGGGCGAAGACAATCCCAATCCCGTCGAACAACTGCGCGCAAATCTGCGCCGCGTGCTCGACTACGTCCTCGAGGAGCGGGAACTGACCGACATCCTGCTGAATCATTCGACCGGCTTTGACCGCGATCTCGACGCAAAAATCCTGAATTTTTACGACCGGATTGCGGCGCTGATCCAGCGCTCGCTGGACCTGGGAATCGAGATGCAGCTCGTGCGCCAGAGTGACACCCGGGCCATCTCCTATTGCATCCTCGGCGCAATCAAGGAGGTCGTAGGATTGCTGTCGCGCGGGGGAGAAACAAACACCGACCGCCTGGTGGAAGAGATTCTGGATTTTGGGCTTCGCGGGGTTGCGCGTCCGGAGCTGCTGGCGACCGTCGCGCAAGGCGGCGATCCCGCCCGGGAACCGGTTTTTTTATTTCGCTCGAAGTAGAATGACATGTCAGTTCGCGGGTCTCACAATTCATCCAACTCGCGCAACGGCCGCGCGAAACCAGCCACTCGGGCTGCGTTCTATGACCTGGACGGAACGCTGGCTGATTTGAACCTGGTCCACGCCGCCCTGTTCATTCTCGCGAATCTCGGCGAATGGAGCGGGCGCATCGGGTCGATTGCCGCCTTCGCCGCCCGCGCGCCCCGCCTCTATCTGGCAGAGCGCAAGGATCGGCGCCTTTTGAACCAGGTCCTGTTTGAATCGCTGAAAGGGGTCTCCGCGGATCGCCTCTTCTCGCTTGGAGAGGAGTACTGCGAGCGCGTGCTGATCAAGCATCTCTACCCCCAGGCCGTCGAGATGCTCGAGGCCAACCGCAGAGTCGGGTTGGAACCGGTGCTGGTGACCGGATCGCCGGATTTTATCGTCGCTCCGCTTGCCCGCCATCTTGCGGTCACGCAGTTCGCATCGAACCGGCTGGTAATATCGCGCGGCCGCGCGACCGGGCGGCTCGCCGAACCGGTGATGGCGGCGGATGAGAAGGCCGAGTGGTGCGCCGAATACGCCGCTGAGCGCGGCCTGGACCTTCGCTCCTGCTGGGGCTACGCGGACTCCTACTACGATCTTCCGTTCCTGTCCGCGATGGGCCATGCGGTCGCGGTCAATCCGGATCGCAAATTGCGGGCGGCGGCGATGAGCCGCCATTGGCCCATCCTGACTTTCGAAAAACCTGACGATGACCGGTCCGATGATTATGCGGGCGAAGGCATCGTCGAACTCTCCAGGAGATCAGCGGATGGCGCGTCCTGAAGCCAAGCTCAAAGAACTCAAGCCCGCTGACCTTAAACATCAAGTTGGCGCCCGGCGCGATCTGGTGGTCACGGTCAATCGCCGCTCGGAGCGGCGGCTGATCGCGTACGGCGACGAATTCCTTTACGAAAAGCTGCCGGTGGGCACCCGCGTCATCTATCCGCCGCCGCCGCTCGATGAACTGCCGGATCCGGATCAGGCCATCCGCTATGCCCTGCTGCGTCCGGAGAACGCCGACCCCCTGTTCGCGCAGCTAAATCCCAACATGCGCGTCACCGTCGCGATCGACGATATCAGTCTGCCGCTGCCGCCGATGCGCCGGCCTGATATTCGTGAACGGATTCTCAATCAGGTGCTGCAGACCCTCGCCGACTACGGTGTCGACGACATCCATCTGATCATCGCGACCGCCCTGCATCGGCGCATGACCGAAGCCGAGATTCGCGCGATGGTCGGGGAGAAGGCGTTCAAGCAGTTCTGGCCCGATCGGCTCTATAACTTCGATGCGGAGAACAAGTCCGAGCTGGTGATGCTCGGCAAGACCGACCACAACGAAGAAGTATGGCTTTCGCGCAGAGCGGCCGAGTCCGATCTCCTCGTCTACGTGAACATCAATCTCGTCCCGATGGACGGGGGACATAAGTCGGTGGCGGTTGGATTGTCGCCGTACCAGAGCCTGCGCCATCATCACAACGCCACGACGCTGCGCGACTCGCATTCCTACATGGATCCGACCCGATCCGGGCTGCATCGCAGCGCCAACCGGATGGGGCGCATCGTGAACGAGCACCTCAACGTGTTCACGGTCGAGACGGCGGTCAACACGCGGATGTACGGTCCGACGCTGGATTTCCTGCACAAGAATGAAGACAGGTTCACCGATTGGGACCGCGCGCGGCTCAAGGGTTTTCGATGGGCGCTCGGCAATATGACCAACGAATTCCGCCGCCAGGTGATGTACCAGTACCGATCACCGTACGGGATGACGGGGGTGTGGGCGGGAGAGACCGAAGCGGTGCACGAGAAGGCGCTGGCGCGCGTGTTTCAGCAATACGCGGTTCCGGTCAAGGGACAGAGCGACGTCCTGATTCTCGGCGTTCCCTTCATCTGCCCCTACAACGTGAACTCGATCATGAATCCGGTTCTGGTGCAGTGCACGGGGCTGGGCTACCTGTTCAACATGTACCGGGGAAAGCCGCTGGTGCGCGAAGGCGGCACGGTAATTTTATGCCATCCGCTGCGCGACGAATTTCACCCCGAGCATCATCCGAGCTACATCGAGTTCTTCCATCGATGCCTGGCGGAAACCACGGAAGCGACCGAGCTCGAGAAGCAATTCGAGCAGGAATTCGCGCACAATCCGACTTACATTCACATGTACCGCTACGGCCACGCCTATCACGGGGTGCATCCGTTCTACATGTGGTACTGGGGCGAGCCCGCGCGCCAGCACGTCGGGCGAGTGATCGCGGCGGGATGCGAAGAGCCGGCGGTCGCGGCGCGCCTGGGATGGGAAGCGGCGGATACGCTGGATGAAGCGATCGCAATGGCGACCTCCGAACTCGGCCGGTCGGCAAGCATAACGTATCTCCATCTGCCGCCGCTGGTGATTGCCGATGTCGAATAGCAACGGCCGCGCCGCCGGGCGCGCGGCATCCGCGATGCCGCCGCTGGAGCAGGTGTTTCGCCATCGGCGAATCCTCCTGACGGGAGGCACCGGATTTCTCGGCAAGGTTTTCCTCTATCTGATGCTCCGGCATCATCCCGAGGTCGAGCGAATCCACCTGCTGATTCGCGGTGACAAGCGCAGCAGCCTCAACCGCTTTCGCCGCGAGATTCTCGATTCGCCGGTGATGGGCCCGCTGCGCGAGCATCTCGGCGCGCGATTCGATCGCTATGTCGAAGACAAAGTCACGGTAGTTCCGGGCGATATAACCAATCCGGGATTGTTGAACGACGGCGCGGACCCGTTCAAGCGCGACAGCCTGGATGCGGTCGTTCACAGCGCGGGTCTGGTCAACTTCGAGGCGTCGCTCGCCAGAGCGATCGAGGTCAACGCGACCGGAGTCGCCAACGTCATTGATTTCTGCCGCCGAACGGGCGCCGCCCTGCTTCACGTTTCCACCTGCTACGTGGCAGGCGCCGCCGACGGCCATCGCTACGAGGACGACCTCCCCGAGAACTGGTGCCCGATCGGAAAAAAGAACTTCAACCTCGAGCGCGAGATTCGCGATGCGCTCGGGGCGATCGCCCGCGTCGAAGCGGAATCGCGCGACCAGTTGCGACGCACCGACTTGCTGGCCGAAGGCGACGATGACGAAGACCACGACGAAGGCCGCTCGTTCGAGCATCGGCGCAAGCGATGGGTTGAAGAGCGCCTCAAGGAGATCGGGAAGCGCCGTTCTCTGAGCTGGGGATGGCCGAATACGTACAGCTACACGAAGAGCCTGGGCGAGCAGCTTGTGCTCGCCGCCCGCGACTCTCTGGATGTCACCGTCGTGAGACCGGCCGTCATCGAAAGCGCGCTGACCGATCCCTTCCCGGGATGGAACCAGGGAGTGAACACGAGCGCCCCGCTTACTTATTTGTCGGGCCGCGGCTACCGCTTCTATCCCGCCAAGCCCGAGTTGGTACTCGACGTTATCCCGGTCGATCTGGCGGCGCACGCGATGATCCCGATTCTTGCGGCGCTGATGCTGAAGCGGCAGAAGCCCATCTACCAGCTCTGTACGTCCGACCGAAACCCGCTGCCGATGAGGCGGCTGGTCGAGCTTACGGCGCTCGCCAACCGCCGCGAGCATCGCAACGACAAGGGCGAGATGGGCAGGATGGCGAAGCATCTGGAGGCGGTCGTCGTCTCGCAGAACACCTACGATCTCGCCAGCGACACGCTGCCCAAGATGCTCAAGCGGGCGACCGAGGTGATGCGAACGGTGGGCAACGGAAGTTCGAGGCGGCTGCGCGGCATCGAAAACCGGATCGATTCGTTCAAAGACAACACCGACCTCGCGCGCGAGCTGGTTGAAGTTTACCGGCCCTATATTCAGGAGCTGATCTACACCTTCCACGGCGCCAACGCGCGCGCGTTGTACGCCACGCTGCGGGCGCAGGACGCGGGGAAGCATCCGTACTATCCGGACAAAATCGACTGGCGCGACTACTGGATAAACGTCCACATGCCGGGGTTGCGCCGGCACATCTATCCGCAGCTCGATTTGCACACGCGGGTGCGGCCGCGCTCGTTGCCGCGCTTTCGCAGCCTGATCGAAATGATCGAGCGCGCCGCCGATCGCTACGGATCGTCGGTGGCGCTGGTGGCGCGGAGCGCGTCCGGCAACCGCACTTCGATAACCTACCGGGAACTGCGCGATCGCGCCTATCGCGCGGGGATTCTGCTCGCCCAGCGCGGAATAAAACCGGGAGACCGCGTCCTGCTGATCGCGGAAAACTCGCCGGAATGGGTGCTGGCGTATTTTGCAATTCTATTCGCGGGCGCCGTGGCGGTGCCGCTCGATCATCTGATCTCCGCCGAGGAACTCGCGCCGATCTGCAAGATCGCCGAGCCGCGGGCCGCTCTGCTTTCGGCCTCGGTATCGCGCCGGATCGGCAGCGGAATTCGCGACGTGGCTCCATCGATCGGTGAAATGGACCTCGCGGAGCTGTCGAAGCCGTTCATTCTCGGGCGCAGGATTTCGCTGCCGCCGCCTCCCGATCGCAAGACGCTCGCATCGATCGTATTCACCTCCGGAACGACGGGCGCGCCGAAGGGCGTGATGCTCACGCACGGCAACTTCGGCGCCGAAGTTGGAATGATCGGCCGGGTGTTTTCACTGTCGGGCGAGGACACGCTGCTGTCGCTGCTGCCGCTCCATCACACCTTCGAATTCACGTGTGGGATGCTGCTTCCGCTCGCCAGCGGCGCATCGATTGCCTATCCGCTGCAATTCGACTCGAAAGATCTTTCCCGCATCCTCGCCGATATCCGCCCGACCGCGCTGATCGGAGTTCCGGCGCTCTGGGAAGCCGTCCACCGCCGAATCATGGACGAGGTCGAGGAGCGAGGCCCGTTCTTCGCGGCCGCGTTCGGCCAACTGCGCAAATTCAACAACCGTCTCGACCGCGATTTCGGCATCAACGCGGGCGCCGTCCTTTTCCGCCAGGCGCATCAGGCGCTCGGCGGGCGGCTCAGGCTGGCGGTAAGCGGAGGATCCGCCCTGCCCCGCCGCGTCGCCGAGTTCTTCAATGACATCGGAATCCGCCTGCTCGAAGGCTACGGTCTGACCGAAGCCGCGCCCGTCCTGAGCACAGCGCATCCGGATGAACCGCTGGTTGCGGGATCGGTCGGAACGCCGCTGAACGGAATCGAGGTGAAGCTCGACAATCCGTCGAACGGAATCGGCGAGATTATCGCTCGCGGCCCCAACCTCATGGCGGGCTATTATCGCAATCAGTCGGCAACCGATGAGGTGCTGCGCGACGGATGGCTTCATACGGGCGATCTCGGCCGCTTCGACGATCAAGGCAGGCTGTATATCGTCGGCCGCGCCAAGGAAGTAATCGTCGATTCCGGCGGCAATAATATCTACATCGATGAGCTCGAAGAGGCCTACGGGCACTCGGCCTACCTGAAGGAACTCGCCGTGGTCGGGCTGAAGGTCGGCCAGGGAGAACAGGTCGCGGCGCTCGCGGTTCCCGCGTATTCGCGCGGGGAGAGCCGGCGCGCGGTGGAAGATCGCCTGCGCGCGGATTTCGACCGAATTTCGGCGGGCCTGAGCCCGCACAAGCGCATCAGGATTCTGCGATTCACCGACACCGAACTGCCCCGCACCCGCACCCGCAAGATCAAGCGCAACGAGGTCGTTGCGATCCTGCGGCGGATGCTCGAGGCGAGCGCGGAGCAGGCGCCGGTCACGGCCAGCGCGGAGATCGAACCCTGGCTGGCTCAAGCGCTCGCGCAGGTTTCGAGCGAGGCGGTCGATGTCGGCCCTGCAACCCGATTGATCGAAGACCTGGGGCTCGATTCTCTGGCGATGGCGGAGTTGGCGGAGCACATCGCGGAACACGCGGGGCGCGAAATCGGCGCAGACGAGACCGCGAACCTGCGCACGGTCGCGGACCTGCAATTGCTCGCTTCAAGCGGGGCCGCCGCCGCGCGAGCGAAGCTGCCCTCTTATGCTCATTTCGCCGAGCCTTACACTCCGCGCTTGCCCGCGCCGTTGCGGCGTTTGGCGCGGACCGCAACGCGCGGCGCGCAACGCACACTCTTCGATCGATGGCTCAAGCCGAAGGTGCTCGGACGGGGCAACATCCCCGCAAACCGCAACGTGTTGGTGGTCGCCAATCACGCAAGCCACGTCGATTTCGGCCTGGTGGGCTACGCGCTGGGAGCGATGGGCGACGATTTGGTGGTGCTTGCCGCGAAGGACTATTTCTTCAACACCGCGGCGCGCCGGTTCCTTGCTTCCAACTTTACCACCCTTATCCCGTTCGATCGGGAGCGCGCGCAACTGGAGTCTCTGGACGACGCGCTGGAGGAGCTGGCGGCGGGCAGGAGCGTGCTGATGTTCCCGGAGGGCACGCGTTCGGCGGACGGCGCGATCCACGAATTCAAGAGCGGCGCGGGCTACCTGGCGCTTCGCAGCGGATGCGATGTGCTACCGGTGTTGATCCGCGGAACGCATCAGGTTCTCGGCAAGGGCAGCCTGATTCCGCGCTATCACGAAGTCGAGGTTCGAATCGGCAGCGTGATCAGTTCGGCGAAGCTGCGCGCGCTGAGTGAGAATTCGGAGGGGATGGGCGCGTATCGCAAACTCGCCGACTATATGCGCAATGCCGTCCTCGCGCTGGATCCTCACGGTTCTTCCGCGGCTTCTTTCGCGGAAGCCGGCGCCGAGAGCCCCTCTTCGGCGCGATCGCGCAGCCGCCATCCGGGCGCCGGAATGCGGCGGGCTCGTCCGGGGGCTTGAGCCGCCCTTGCGCAATTTTCGCGCCGCGTTGTTCGCCGCATTGGGCTGGCTTCTTTTTTCCGCGAACGCGCTTGCGTGGGACAGCGCCACGCATCGGATGATCGCGCGCCTGGCGATCGCGGCATTGCCCGCTTCGCCTCTAAAGCAGGCGCTATCCTTGAACGAAAGACTGGTCGAGCAGCACGCGGTCGAGCCAGACTCCGTACTGAAGGAACGCTATGGGCGGCGCGAAGACATCCGGCATTACATCGACCTCGAAGTCATTAACCCTGACGGGCCGGAAGCACTCGCGGAACTGGACCCCGATATCGAGACGATGCGTGAGCGATTCGGCCGCGGAAAGCTAAACAAGTCCGGCACCCTGCCCTGGACTATCGAGGACAAGGCGCGGCTTTTCGCCGCCGCATGGCGGAAGCGAGACTGCTCCGCGATGATCCTCGAAGGAGGTTACCTGGCGCACTACGTCGGCGATGCCAGTCAGCCGCTGCACAGCACGATTCACTTCGACGGCTACCGTCGCGACCGGGGAGTTCATGCGCGGGTTGAAAAAGCTGCCGACGATCTGATTTCCAAAATTGAACCCGCCGCGGCGCGCGAAGTACGGGTGCGGGATATCTCATCGGTCTGGCCGGCCGAGATAAACGAAATTCGCGGCGCGAATTCGCTGGTCGATCAACTTCTCGCGGCCGACCGCAAGGCGCGCAAGGATGCGGATAGCCGTGCGCAATACGACGCGGAATTGTTCTCCGATGCCGGCACGATGATCACGGGGCAAATCGCCGATGCCGCATCGGTTCTCGCATCGATCTGGCTTTACGAATGGAAATCGGCCGCAAGCCCCAGCGCCTGCGAGAGCCCCCTTCGAAGCACGCCGGCAAGCTTCTGATGCCGCTTCACTTCTTCGTGCCGGCGCCTTGGAGGCTGGCCAGCGCGGGTTGCAGTGAGTAGATTTACGAAAGGGTGAACGTTTGGCGATGGATTGGTTTAGCAAACGTGAAGATGACCAGCAGCGCGCGACCCGGGGCGGACGGCGTCCCACGGTCAGCGAGATTTCGGCGGAACTGCTGGTCGGCGAATATCCCTCTTGCGAAGACATCCGCTGGCTCAAGGATACCTACCGCATCGCCGCGGTTCACAACCTTCAGGACGACGAAGACCTTCGCCACAACGGCATCGATCTGAATCTGCTCGCGGCTGAGTACGCCGCTCACGGCATCCGGTTCCATCGAACACCCATCCAGGACGGCAGCGCGGACGCGATGGCGGAGCGGCTTGAAGCCGCGCTCGATGATCTGCGCGAGCTGGTCGAAACGCACGGGCGCGTGTACTTGCATTGCAACGCGGGGATGAATCGTGCGCCGACCCTGGCCATCGCCTTTCTGCGGGCGCATCGCCGGATGTCGCTGGAAGAGGCGATGTCGCTCGTCAAGGCCCGCCGCGCATGCGGCCCCTTCATGACGGTGCTCGAGCAGTACTTCGGACCGCGCGATTACAAGCCGGAAAGGTGAGATGAGCGCGGCGGCTGGAATCCTGTCCGGAACTCCACCGAAGCAAAAGCTTCTAACCGCCTTCGCATGGGGCGTGCATCTTTTCACGGCACTGGGAGCGGCGGCGGGGCTGCTCGCGATCTACTACGCCGCGCGCGGAGACTTTCGCGCATCGTTTCTGGCGATGGGCGCGGCCACCTTTATCGACTCGGCCGACGGGCCGCTGGCGCGATGGGCCAAGGTCAAGCAGCGCGTGCCCTCGTTCGATGGCACCCTGCTTGACAATATCGTTGACTATCTGACATACACGGTCGCGCCGGTTTTCCTGATGCTGGAAGCCGGGATCATCCCGACCACTCACTGGGGCCTGGTGCTCGCGTGTTTCGTAATGCTCGCGAGCGTGTACGGGTTCTGCCAGACGGACGCCAAAACGGCGGATCATTATTTCCTGGGCTTCCCCAACTACTGGAATCTGGTCGCCTTCTACCTGTACTGCCTGGCGGGTCCGGCTTACTTCAACTGGATCGTGCTTGCGCTCCTGGGCGTGATGGTCTTCGTGCCAATCAAATACATCTATCCCAATCGCACCGAGGCGCTGCGTCCGCTGACCCTGACCCTGGGGATCCTGTGGGCGGCGGTGACGATCGCGATGCTGTTCATGCTGCCGGCGATCAACTCGGTGATGCTGGGCGCGTCGCTAAGCTTCATCGCCTACTACTTCATCGCGTCCTTCGTTCTCCACGCCCGGGCGATGCATGTTCGCGCGGCCAGGATGTGGGCGTCGAAATGACCGGCCCCGGCACCGAGCGCATCCCGCCAGAGCCCTGGCTCGAAACCATCGAAGGCCGATCCCCGGTTCTGCTGATCGCTCCGCATGGGGGCCGGGCTGGCCCGGCCGCGCACGCGACGCTGCACCCGAAGGTGAACGATCTCCACACGGCGGAAATCACTCGCGAACTGGCCGAGCGGCTGCAAGCATCGGCGCTGATCAACGCGTCGATGGATCGCAATCTGATCGATTGCAACCGAATCGCGCAACTGGTGGAGCGCGCCCCTTGGATGCTCGAGGTGATCGCGGACCGGCTTGAACGGATGGTCGAGCGATTCGGGCGCGCGACCGTGCTGATCATCCATGGATGGAACATCATCGAGCCGCGAATCGACTTCGGACTCGGCGCGCGCAAACTCGGGGACGAGCTTCGTCCGGTTGGTTCAGCCCGAGTCTCCGCGAGCGATTCCTTTATCCACGGCCCGCTGGCGATGCTGGCGACGCGGCTCGGCGACGGCGGAATCGCGGCGACGTTCGGGATGCGCTATCCCGCGGGCGGAATCAACAATCTCGTGCAGGCGTTCACCGACCGCCACCGGGGCAGCAGGATTCCGCCCCTCGAGCGTATCTCCCTGCTCGCATCGAGCGAGCCCGTCAACACCGCCCAACTGGAATTGTCGGTCTCCGTGCGGCTGCCGGGCGAGATGCGGCGGCATTGTATCGATGCGATCGCCGACACCTTCGCGGAACCCGTGAAGAGCGAGGCGATCGCACCCGGATTCGCGATCGTCCGCGCTCCCCGTGCGGCAAGGCGCGCCGCGCCGGCGGGCGTGCCGCATCGGGTTGGAGTGGAATTTTACGATGCGTCATCGCGGATTGGCGGCATGGCGAGCTTTGACCTTGGGGTTCAAGGTTTTGGCGCGCGAATAATGCTTATCGTCGGCGAGCGCCGAGTGGTTCTGTGCACCTGCGAAGGAACTCCGCGGCGAGAAGCGGACCGACTGTCGTTGGGTCCGCTTTCGCTTTCGCTCACCGGCGGCACGCTCGCGCTCGATTTCGCGGGTCCCGCGGCTGTGGTACCCGACGGCTCAAACTACCTGAGCATCGAACGCGCCCTCGCCACGAGCAACCTCGACCCGGCCGCGCAAGTCACATTAGGGATTCCCATCGCGGACGGTTTCGATCCGTCAACGCTGTTCGGAAATTCCCGGTTCGATTCCGAGCCGCGCGCGGCGAGTCCGCTGTTCGCGATCGGCAGCGGCGAGGCGCGTATCGAGGGTGTCCGATACTCGCTTCGCGCCAGTGCGCGCGCGGGCGCATCGTTTACCGGCCTCGGACCGCAGCGGTTCGCGGAGCGGCGGATGATCTGGGCGCTCTTCGAAAGCGACGCGCGTACGGAGGCAATCGAACTGCGCCGCGTAAACCACGATGCGGCGCCGCCGCATCATAACGCCCGGATTCTGTCGGCGGCGGGATGGTCGCCGCTGACGCTTCGCAGCCTCGAGATCGAGACGCAGGCGGCGGACGCCGTACCGCATCGGCTGGAGGCATCGGCGGCCGGCCCCGACGGAGATTCGCTCCACCTCGCGGGAGCACCGCTGGCGTTTGTACCTCTGTCGCGCCCCGGTCCGGACGGATGCCGAATCCACACGACACTGGGATTCGGCACGTTCCGGTCGGGTGATCGGGTTGCGGCGGGGATGTTCGAGTATTCCCGGCGAATCCAGCCGGTTTTGGAAAGCGAAGATTCTTTGGAAGCCGATTCCGACTGACCGGCCGGGCGCATTCACGGCCGCTGTCTTGCGGCCTCGACCAGCTTCTCCACGCGCGCCGCAATCTCAGTAAGCGACTTGGCGATAGGAGTGTCGGCGTATTCGTGCACGAACAACTTGCCGCGGTCAGACGCCTCGGCGAGGCGGGGATCGAACGGCAGGCGGCCAATCACGGGCAGTTCCAGGTCGCTGGCAACGCCCGCAAGCTCCCCTTCCGGCATCAGGGGCCGCACCGAACGGCATCCGTCGCAATTGAAACCGGCCATGTTCTCGATAACCCCGAGGACGGGCGCCTTAGCGCGACGAATCATGCGGACGGCCTGTTGAGTGGCCTGCACCGCGTGCGCCGAAGGATGCGTGACCATTACGATTCCGTCGGGCTGAGCCATGCTATTTATCGCGTGCAGGTCTTCGATGCCTGGGGCGAGATCGATGATGACGAAGTTGACGGCGCCAAGCCGCGACTGGGCGAGCATCTTGTAAAATGCCGCCGATTCTCGGGTCTCCATGATCGGATTGGCCGGGGCCTGAGCCGGTCCGTCCCCGCCGTCGGGATCGACGAACGAAAACGCGGGAGTTTCGCGGTCGGTGAGCAGATGGCTCGACACCACCCGCAGCCCGTGAGGTCCCGCCGCGGGTTCGATACCCTCGGTCAGCGGAAAGCCGCGCGGCTGCTTCATTCCGAGCATCGCGACGACGCTGGGAGAGTTCAGGTCGGCGTCGATGATCGCGACCTTGTTGCCGCGCAGGGCGAGAGCCGCGGCGACGTTGACGGCGATTACGCTTTTGCCGACGCCGCCTTTGGCGCTCGCGACGGCGATCGTCGCGCCCGCGTCGGACAGGTTTGCGCGGATGCGCGCAAGCTGTTCGTCGCGAAGATACGGATCGCCGCGATTCGCGTCGGGCGCGAATTCACTGAACACTCTCATTTCGTACCGTGAAACCCAGTGCCGCCGGGGCAATTATTCCCCGTAAAATGCTATGCGGGCGGCGCGTTTCGCACAATCATTCGTTCGTACAACTTTGGCACGAAAGCACCGTCGTTGCCACGCGGCGATGGCGCGGAGCGCGGCGCGGGCATCTCGGCCGCGCCGGCCTCAGGCGTTGTCTTCGTCGGCGTCGGTCGAGCCGAGCTTGCGATACGTATTGCGCTCGTCGTCGTAGCGCCGCTGGCTGCGGGCCTCGCGCTCCTGGTCCTGCTGGCAATCGCGGCACAGGCGCGTGAACGGCATCGCGTCCAGCCGCTCCTCGGCGATCTCGAGGCCGCAGGACTCGCATACGCCGTAGGTGCCGTCGTCGAGCCGTTCGAGCGCGTCGTCGATCTGCTTGATCTTCGTGCGCTCGCGATCGGAGAGAATGAAATTAATCTCGCGATCGCGCTCCTCGGAGGCGAGATCGTAGGTATCCATTCCCTCGTCTTTGTTACCCTCGCGCTCGGCCCGGAGCTCCGAGTCGATTTCGCTGAGCAATTTGTGTTTCATGTCCTGGAGATGCTCTCGCACCGTGGCCAGGAACTTCTTGCGATTCGCGGCGGCTGCTTTTTTAGGCATGGCTTGCCACCTTTCTCCTGTCTCTCAGACAACTGCCTCGGTCACCCGCGCGTGGAGGTCGTAGCTGAAGGCCCGTTCGATTCGGGCTCGCACAAATTCGCCGGGCTCGGCCTCGCCCTTCAGGACGACGGCGCCGTCAATTTCGGGCGCCTGTCCGGAGGTTCGCCCGCGCATCCGCGTGGCGCGCCCCGGCATCGGGCCTTCGACCAGCACTTCCACTTCGCGACCGACCAGAATTCGGTTTTTTCGTAGCGAGATTTCCGCCTGCACTTCCATCAGTTCGGCCCGGCGCGCGCGCTTGACGCGATCGGGGACCTGCTTCGGCAGCGAACAAGCAGAAGTATTATCCTCCTGCGAGTATGTAAAGACCCCAACTCGATCGAACTGGTTTTCGCGCACGAAGCTCATGAGCCGCCCGAACGCGGCATCGTCCTCGCCAGGGAAGCCCACGATGAACGAAGTTCTGAGCGTCACGCCCGGGATGCGCGCGCGCACGCGATCGAGCAGCGTGCGCAAAGCGGCGCCCGATCGCTCCCGGCGCATCGCCCGCAGGATCCCGTCGTCGGCGTGCTGCAGCGGGATGTCGATATAGTTCAGCACGTTCGGCAGCGACGCGATGGTTTCGAGCAGCTCATCGGTAACGAAATTCGGATAGCAGTAGAGCAGCCGGATCCATCGGATGCCTTCGACGGCGGACAGCTTTCTCAGCAACTCGGCGAGCGACGACGGCGGCGTGAGGTCGCGCCCATACGCCGTCAGATCCTGCGCGATCAGATTGATCTCCCGCACTCCGGAAGCGGCCAGCGATCGAGCTTCCGCGACCAGGTCGTCAAGCGGACGGCTTTCGTGCGGGCCGCGGATTTTCGGGATGATGCAGAAGGAGCATCGATGGTTGCAGCCTTCGGAAACCTTCAAGTAAGAGGTGAAGAATTCTCCCGAGCGCACCCGGGCGGAGTCGGCCTTTCCGAGCAGATGCGCCGCGCCGGGATAAGGCACGGGCCGCGACTCGACCGGCTCGGTGCGGCGCAGAAGATCGGGCAGGTCAAGAAAGTTGCCGGTTCCGACAAACACATCCACTTCCGGCAGCTTTTCCCTAAGCTCGGCGCCATAGCGCTGCGAAAGGCATCCCGCGACGACCAGGCGCTTTCCGTCTCCGCGCTTCTTCACCTCCGCCGCCTCGACGATCGCATCGAGCGATTCGCGCTTGGCGGCCTCGATAAAGGCGCAGGTATTCACGACCAGCACTTGCGCATCCTCGGGATCGAGCGTGACCTGAAATCCGGCCTGGGTCAGCGCACCGAGCATCAACTCGCTGTCGGCCAGATTCTTAGGGCAGCCGAGTGTTAGGAAATGAACCTTCTCCATTAGCGCCCTATCTACGGGGGCTATATTTCTACTCGCCGTTGAGCGGCGAAGCAATCGTGCGAAGCAAGCGCGATGCCAGACGGCGGCGGAATTGAAAATTCGGCCTATTTTACCGGCGTAGACTGCACTATGTCCGCGCCGGGCGGAGGCGAAAACGTGAATAACGAATCGGAAACGGGGAGATTATCCTCAATTCCAGTAAGCTTGAGGTCGGTGACGTTGCCGAGCTGATCGACCACGCGAATGCTCTGAATCTTGTAAGTTTTGTCTTCAATGCCCAATTCGATCGTGTTGCCGGGCGACTTGGGCACAAGTTTGACATGCGTCAAGGCTTCATCGGCGGAATTCTTAATCAAAGAGGCTTTGAAGTCGCGGGAGATGTCGCCGGCGCCGAGCAGAAACTCGGTTGCTCCGGGCGCTCTCAGCGCCTGGGCGAGCGGCGCCTCGACGACCTGGTTCAAATCGGGATCGTAGTTGTATATGCGTGTGCCGTCGCTGACGATCAGCTCCCTGGACGGCTCCTCGAATTCCCATCTCATCCGGCCGGGCTTGCGAAAATACACCGTTCCCGTGCGGACCTTGGCGGGAGATCCCACGGGCGCGATCGTTTCCACGAACTTCGCGCTGTAGGATTGCGTGTCCCGATAGCGCCGCTGCAAGCCGTCCAGCGTCTGCGTCAAGGTATCGTTGTTTGATGCGGCAAACGCGGCGCCGGCCGCACCGGCCCATAATGCCGCAAGCACGGCGATCGCCAGCGCACGGGACAGCATACCGGCCGCCCTGGCTCTCGATTCAGCCATCCGTCGTTGCTCCATATCTTCTGGACGAATTGGACCGGCGCGCGCTTCAGGTGAACTGCGACTAGTTCGCGCCGCGAAGCCGCACCTCGCGCGGACGCGCGCCGTCGGCGGGCATCACGATTCCTTCGCGCTCCATCTGCTCGACCATCCGTGCCGCCCGATTGTAGCCGATCCTGAGCCGCCGCTGGATCATCGAAATCGACGCCTGATTGGTCTCCATCACGATCCGCACGGCTTCGTCGTACATCTCGTCGTGCTCCTCGGAGCCGGGCGATGCGCCATCTTCGCCGGGCGCGGCGGTCTCGAGAATTTCCATCCGGTATTCCGGCGCGCCCTGCTCACGCAGGAAGTCCGTAAGCCTGCGAATCTCCGGCTCCGACACGAAGGGACCATGCAGGCGGCGCAGCTTCGCGCTGCCCGGCGGCATGAAGAGCATATCGCCCGCGCCGAGCAGGCGTTCGGCGCCGATCGAATCGAGAATCGTGCGCGAGTCCACGCGCGAGGTAACCTGGAACGAGATTCGCGCGGGAAGATTCGCCTTGATCAGGCCGGTGATGACATCGACCGACGGACGCTGTGTGGCGAGGATCAGATGAATTCCGGCGGCGCGAGCCTTGGCCGCAAGCCGCGAGATGTCGCGTTCGATGGTTTTGCCTTCGCTGAGCAGGAGGTCCGCGAGCTCATCGATGACGATGACGATCTTGGGCAGTTTGCGATGCTCGAACGGCTTGCCGTTCTCGCCCTGCCCTTCCTGAGGTGAAAGCGACTTCATATCCACCGGCTTACCGCCCGCAGCTATCGCCTGGTTGTAGCTGTCGATGTTCCGGACGCCGAATTCCCGCATCATCAGGTAGCGGGTTTCCATCTCCTGGGTGGCCCACAGCAGCGCGGAAGCGGCCTTTGCCGGATCGACGACGACCGGCACAAGCATGTGCGGAATTCCCTCGTAAACCGACAGCTCCAGCATCTTCGGGTCGATCAGGATGAAACGCACGTCGTCCGCGGTCGCGTTGAACAGAATCGCCGCGATCATCGTGTGGATCGAAACCGACTTGCCGGTTCCGGTCGCTCCGGCGATCAGCAGATGAGGCATCCGGGCGAGGTCGGCCGCAACCGGTCTGCCCGCGATATCTTTTCCGAGCGCGATCGTGAGCTGGCTGTTCTCGGCGGAGAACTCCTCGGCTTCGAGAATTTCGCGCAAGTACACGCGTTCGCGCTTGCGGTTCGGAACCTCGATTCCGACCACCGCCTCGCCGGGCACGGGCGCCTGGATTCGCACCGCGGCCGCCCGCAGCGCCATCGAAAGGTCGTCGGCGAGATTCACAATCTGGCTGACTTTGATTCCCGAACCCGGCTCGAACTTGTACATCGTCACAACCGGCCCGGGCTGGACCTCGACCACGCGTCCATCGACCCCGAAATCAGCGAGCTTCTGTTCAAGCACGCGAGCGCTGCGTTCGAGCGTGGTTTCATCCACCTGCGTATGCTCGGCCGGCGGCATATCGAGCAGCGAGGGAGGTGGAATCTTGTATGCGCCGCGGGTGCGGGGCTTCGATGCCTGCGCATCCTTGCGCTTGTCGCGCGAGGGCAGTTCCCGCAACTCGATTTTGCGGACTTTGAGAGGGGCGCGCTTTTCGGGCGTATCGGGGTCTGAATCGACAATCTCGTCCGAAAGCTCAACGATCGCGCAAGCACCCTTCCCGGCGATATCGAAATCGTCCTTCGCGCGCCGCGGCGGCCGCAACTTCGCGGCAGCGGCGGCGGCAAGCTCGGTCGGAGCCCGCTTCAGCATCAGCGCAAGCCCGCACATCATCGCGAGCAGCGCAACGAGATATCCGCCGACGATGCTCAGCGAGGCGTTGAGCGCATCGGCAATTGCCGCGCCAATCATTCCGCCAGCGCGCGCGTCACCAAGGTCGAAAAGCCCGCCCGCCGTCGCCAGCGCAAGCAGCAGGATGACGCCGCCCGTCGCTTCGCGCGCCAGCGTCGCGAGGGGCAGTCGCTTCCAGATGCGCATCGCGAGCGCGCCGAGCAGCGCCAGCGCCGCATACGATTGATAGCCCAGGGCGCCGCTCAACGCCTCCGCCAGCGCCTGCCCAACCGGTCCGCAAACGTTCGGGGTGCGGCCCGCATCGAAACAGGCAAGGCTCACGGCGGAAAATACGATCAGCGAAAGCAGCGCGAGCGCCGTCAGCTCTTCGACGATTCTGCTGCGGGGCGCGGATACCTCTTCGATCGGCGCCGGCGCGGGCGCGGCCTGCGGCTCAGGCTGAGATTTTGAGTTCGACCGGGCGATTGCTCTAAACCTCCACCACGTGCGGAACGATAATCGGGCGGCGTCCGAGCTCGTCGATGAAGTAGCGGCGGACGATGCTGACAACTTCGTCTCTGAGCGCGACCTCGCCGGCACGAAGCGGACCGTCGAATTCATTCAACCGCATTTCCAGCTCGCGCCTGACGCGCCGCATATGTTCCGAGGTTCCGTCGCCGCTTACGAGTCCGCGCGAGATCAACTCGGGACCCGCGATTAGCTTGCCGGTCTTCGCGGAGACGATAAGCACCGCGGTTACCGTGCCCTCGCGCGCCAGGACTCTCCGCTCGCCCATCACCGAAGGATCGCCTGCCTCGCCGCCCTCGCCCATCATCACGCGCCCCGCCTGAACGTCGCGCCCGCGCCGCGCTTCGTTGCGATCCATCACGAGGCTTTCCCCGTCCTGAAGCAGAAAGCAGTTGCGTTCCGGGATTCCGGTTTCGATCGCAAGCGCAAGATGGCGCGCCAGATGGCGGAATTCGCCGTGAATCGGAACAAAGTACTTCGGACGGACCAGGGCTATCAGGTCCGCCAGCTCGTCCCGGCTCGCGTGCCCCGACACATGCACCGGAGCGACGGCTTCATAGAAGACCTCGGCGCCGAGCCGGTACAGGCGATTGATCAGATTGTTGATCGCGCGCTCGTTGCCCGGAATGAAACGTGACGAAAGCACCACTACATCGCCGGGCTCGATCTGGATGCGCGGATGAGTTCCGGCGGACAACTTCGCCAGCGCGGAGAGCGGCTCGCCCTGGCTTCCGCTGGTGAGACAGGCGATGCGCGCAGGGTCAAGAAAGTCAGCTTCGGTTGCGCCAATAAACGTTCCCGGACTGAACGAAAGCTGGCCGGTCTCCATCCCAAGCCGCACGCTCTCGCTCATCCGGAGGCCAAGCGGCACGACTCTGCGGCCGCATTCGAGCGCGACTTCGGTAAGCTGGCGAAAGCGATGAAGATGAGAGGAAAACGCGGACAGGAAAAAGCGCCGCTTCGTGCGCGACATGATTTCGCGCATAACGGGCTTGAGCGAACTTTCGGAAGCCGAGCGCCCCGCGCGCTCGACGTTGGTCGAATCCGAAAGCAGGAGCGTGACCCCTTCGCTCCCCAGCTCGGCAAACCTCTCACGATCGAAATGTTCGCCGTCGATCGGCGATTCGTCGATCTTGAAGTCTCCGCTGTGAACGATCAGGCCGGCTGGCGTCCTGATAGCGAGCGCGAGCGAATCGGGCGTGGAATGCGTAACGCGAATCGGCTCGATTTCGAAGGGACCGAGGCTGAAGGGACGGCGTGGCCGGATGGGGACCAGCTTCGCCTCCCCGGCAAACGGGCCTTCGGCAAGCCGGCGGCGCGCGAACGCAAGCGTCACGTCGCTCGCGTAAACAGGGACATTGATTTTGCTCAGCAGATGAGGGAGCGCGCCGATGTGATCTTCGTGCGCATGGGTGAGGACGACACCCTCGAAACGAGCTCCGCTTCTGTCCAGCCAGGAGAAGTCCGGGATGAGCACCCCTTCGCCATATTCGGGATGCTCGGGGAACATCACTCCGCAATCGATTACGATCGCGCTGCCAGCAGATTCGATGGCCAGCAGGTTGAGCCCGATTTCACCCAGCCCGCCGAGCGCGACAATCCTGACCGGAGCGATTGTGGACGTGCTATCCGCCATCACCTTACCCGCCCTGCCACCGCACCGCCCCGAATTATATAGGGTGCGGGATTGCGTCGAAAGCTGGCTCCCGTAGCTTGCCGGACCGGCGCGGTGGCCGCGAAACGCGCGGTGTTTGCGGCCTTTTCGAAACGCCGGCGGTGAACTTTCGAATGAGAAATCGGGCTGTTCACAGCTTGCGGGAGGTTGCCTTGCTTAACGGCAACTTCAAGAATAGCTTCGCTTTCGGAGGGCGTGGGAAATGTCGGTCAATAAAGTGATTTTGATTGGGAATCTGGGCCGGGACCCGGAAGTCCGCTACCTCCCATCCGGAAATCCGGTCGCCAATTTCTCGATCGCTACCAGCGAGAGCTTCACCGACCGGACTGGCGCCAAGCAGGACCGGACCGATTGGCACAATATCGTCGTCTACGGAAAGCAGGCGGAGCTCTGCGGACAGTATCTGAAAAAAGGCCGGCAGGTTTATATCGAAGGGCGAATCTCTTACCGCAACTACGAAGCCAAAGACGGCAGCGGCAAGCGCTACGTCACCGAAATTGTCGCGCAGCGCGTGCAGTTTCTCGGCGGCCGCGGCGGTGCGGGAGTTGCTGACGAACCGGGCGAATTCCGCGGCGCATCCGGAGCCCCGCACGGAGCCGGCGACGACGTGGCCGCGATGGACGACGAGGACATCCCCTTCTAACCCTCCAGGCCGGAAAGTCCACCCGCCGACGCAACACGTGACGCGCTAATCCGGCGTCGAGTTGATTCGCCGCAGTTTCGGGCGCGGCGGCAGCGAGCCGCGAGGCGCCGCGCTTGCGGCATCGAAGAATTCCTTCAACGCTCCCTTCAGCTCGCCGATATCCAGTTCGCGATAGGTTTGCGGCAACATCACGAGCTTGTCGCAGGCTTTCTCGTACAAGGAATAGGCGCCCTCACGGTTTCCGCGCTCGAGATGAAGAATCGCCGCAGCGGCTTGAATCAGCCCCTGGATACCGATCTTCTCGTTGCCGGTCGATCGCAACCAGACCTGCTCCCAGGCCTCATGCGCCTCGAAGAAACGGCCCGCGTTGAACAGATCGACTCCCGCGGCGAAGCGATCGCCCGACTGCTCCGTCATCGTCTCAACGACGATATCGAACCGCGATGCGATAGCGAAGGCGGCGAACGATCGCACCGGGCCGCCCTGACGTTCGCGTTAGGCGGCGCCGTGGCGCAGCAGGCGGCCGGGATGGGCGCCGGTTTCGCGATCGTTTTCGATCGTGACGACGCCGTTGACCATGATCGCGTGATAGCCCTCGGCCTTGCGGATTCGGCGCCATTCTCCACCCGGCAAGTCGTGCGCGATTTCCATGGGACATACGCGCAGCTTGTCGTAGTCGTACACGACGACGTCGGCGGGCGCGCCTTCGCGCAGGAAGCCGCGATCGCGAAAACCCGCGCAAAGCGCGGGAAGCGCGCTCAGCCGCCAATGCGCCTCTTCGAGGCTCAGCATCTCGCGCTCGCGGACCAGCCGCTCGAGCATCTCGGTCGGATACTGGCCGCCGGTAAAGAACTTCGTATGCGCTCCGCCGTCGGAGACGCCCGGGATGAGCCACGGGTAATCAAGCATCTCCTTCATGAAGTCCATGTTCTGGTTCGGACCCGGAGCGTAGAACTCGGTGCGCAGATCGTCGCTCACCGCGATATCGAGCATCGCATCGACGGGATGTTTGCCGGTGCGTTCGCCGATCTCGCGCAGCGTGAGTCCCTCGAATTCCTTGAGCGCGGGGCTATGCGCCTCGGTAACGAAGATCAGGTCGAACTGATCGGTGATAACGCGCGGCATGTTGTCGCGGAGCGCCGGGCGGCGGGAAGGCTCCGAGAGCTTGCGCTTGCGATCCTCCGGCGTGCCCGTGGTCGCCTCGCACCACGGCGCGCTGTCGTCGAATAGGTTCCAATTCTCGAAGGTAAACGCCATGCCGGTATCGGACGTGACCGCCTGCCCGTACACACGAAGCCCGCGTTTGCGGCAGCTATCAAGCCATTCGATCAGCATCCGATGGACGAACGGGAGGCTGTCTCGCGGCTGCACTACGTTGTAGAGGATCGGCCGGCCGCTGATTTCCGCGAGCTTTTCGTACTGCTGGAAGTCGTGCTGTGAATCGGCGCTCACCAGGGTCATCTGCATGAATCCCTCGTTGCGGCGCGCGAGCACGCGCGCGAGCGCCATGCAGGTATCATCCGACATCAGGTCGGACACCATCGGGGTGCCGTCGAAATCGCGCTGCACGCAGGCGGGTCCATTGGGGTCGAGCCGCTGCGCGGACCATCCGCACGCACCGGCATCCATCGCCTCCTCGAACAGGCGGCAGATTTCGCGCTCCTCTTTTTCGGTTGGCGGACGCGACTTCGCTTCTTCGAGTCCCATCACCCAGGTGAGCAGCGGCGAGACGGGAAGGTACGGCAGAACGTTCAGCGCCTTGGGATGGCGATCGACGCTGTCGAGAAATTCGGGAAACGAAACCCAGTCCCAGGGGATGCCGGACTTCATCGATGCGTACGGGATCGCTTCCACGCGCGTCATCGTGAGCATCGCGCGTTCGCGGGCGTCGGGATGAACGGGAGCAAAGCCGAAGCCGCAGTTGCCGATCACAATCGAAGTGACGCCGTGCCAGCTCGAAATCGAGCAGTAAGGATCCCAGAAGATCTGCGCGTCGTAGTGGGTGTGAAGATCGACGAAGCCGGGCGCGACGATCTTCCCCGTCGCATCGATCACGCGCGCGGCGTCGCTCGGGCGCAGGCGGCCTATCTTGGCGATTCGCCCGTTCTTGATTCCGATATCACCGCGAAACCGCGGCATCCGGGTCCCGTCGATTATCATTCCGTCGCGAATGATCGTGTCGAATTCCGCCATCGGCCTTCACCTCCGCTAATTCGCGGCATTAGCGCGCATGCGGAAGCAATGGCACTTAATTGATCGGAATGTCAATGGGAACGGGCGCCTCGGGCCGCAGGAGCGGCTTCGGGCCGGCGCGACGACCCGGAGGTCAGAGCTTCTTTACGCCGGGTTCGAGTTCGACTCCGACCGGGACCAGCACTCGGACCACCATGTTGTAGAACGCGACGTTCATCACCAGTTCCATCATCCGGCGCGTATCCAGAAACTTCTTGAGCGCGTTCCAGGTCGAGTCCGCGACCTTTACGTTCCGCGACGCTTCGACGGCGTAGCGAATCACCGCGCGCTCTTCATCGCTGAACGCGGCCGAGCGTTCCCAATCGGCAAGCGCTTCGAGTTTTTCGCGCGAAACGCCCACGCGCCGCGCGAGGTTCCAATGATGAACGAATTCGTACTCGGCTTCGGCCAGCCGGCCCACCGTCAGCAGTGCGAGTTCGCGCAGGCCGGGATCAAGCGCGGTCTTGTTGCGAAGTTCTCCGCCGAGCGCAAGAAAACGGCGCAGCAACCCGGGGGTGTTCGCCAGCGCCCGGAAGATGTTGCCGACCGGCTGGCCGCGTTCGGCAATCAGGTTGTCGAAGATGTCGCGATCGGCTTGCGGAAGGTCGTCCCGATTCAGGTACGGTACACGCGCCATGGTCGCTTTCCTCCGAGGCTGAGGTTGAGCTTGCGCCTGGTTGCCGAACGAGCGCTTAGGCAAACAGCATCTCGGACATCGAACCGCCCGGCGGAATCATCGGCATCACGGCTTCGTCTTTCGGAATCGCGACATCGATCAGCACGGTTCCAGGCGTCTCGAACGCTTCCTTCATCGTTTTGGCGAGGTCCTTCGCCTTGTCGATCCGGAACCCGTGAGCGCCGTATGCTTCAGCGAGCTTGACGAAGTTCGGCACCGACATCGCGGAGTACGAATAGCGCTCCTGGTAAAATCTTTCCTGCCACTGACGCACCATCCCGAGGAAATAGTTGTTCAGGATGACGACCTTGATATCGACGCCGTACTGCACGGCGGTGCCGAGTTCCTGGATGTTCATCTGGATCGAGCCGTCGCCCGACACGACGACGACCCGCTTGTCGGGCGCGGCGAACTTGGCGCCGATTCCGGCCGGCAATCCATAACCCATCGTGCCGAGGCCGCCGGAGGTGAGCCAGGAGCGGGGATTCTCGAACGGAAAGAGCTGCGCGACCCACATCTGATGCTGTCCGACGTCGGTCGCGACGATGCAATCGCCTTTCGTAATGTTATGCAGCTCCTCGATGACCTGGACGGGAGAGACTAGGCCGTCCTTGCGTCCGGCCTTGCCGTTCTCGTACAGGGGCTTGTCGCGCTTCCATTCGAGAATCTGCTGATGCCATTTCTGCCATTCGGGGCGGCGGCGCGCGATGCTCTCGCGGCCTTTGACCATCCGCAGCATGTCCGAAAGGACGGTTTTGATATCGCCGACGATCGGGATGTCCACGCGCACGTTCTTGGAGATCGAGCTGGGATCGATGTCGATGTGGACGATGGTTTCGGCCTTGGGAGCAAAGTCGGCGATTCTGCCGGTGACGCGATCGTCGAAGCGCGCGCCTACCGCGATCAGGCAATCGGTGTTGGTGACCGCCGTGTTGGTTCCGTACGACCCGTGCATCCCCAGCATCCCGAGCCGCAGCGAATCCGACGACGGCATCGAGCCGAGCGCCATCAAGGTTTCCGTCACGGGGATATGGAGTCCCTTGGCGAGCTCGCGCAGTTCGGCGGCCGCTCCGGACCATTGAACCCCGCCGCCAACATAGAGAAGCGGGCGGGTGCTTTTTTCGATGGCCTCGACCGCGCGCTCGATTTGCCGCGGATTGCCGCGGATAGTCGGCTTGAAGCCGCGCAGCTCGACCTTGTCCGGAAACTTGAAGCTGTGCTCGGCCTGCTGAACATCCTTCGGAAGATCGACCACGACCGGACCTGGGCGGCCGGTGCCCGCGATATAGAAAGCTTCCTTGATTATTCGGGCTACGTCCCTGACGTCCTTGACGAGGTAGTTGTGCTTGGTGCAGGGCCGGGTGATTCCGACGAAATCGGCTTCCTGGAACGCGTCATTTCCGATTAGAGAGGTGGAAACCTGTCCCGACAGCACCACCATCGGCGTCGAATCCATGTAGGCGTCGGCGATGCCGGTAACGGTGTTGGTCGCGCCTGGTCCGGAGGTCACGATTACGACGCCCGGCCTGCCGCTCACCCGCGCGTAGCCTTCAGCCATGTGAGTTGCGCCCTGCTCGTGGCGTACGAGAACGTGCTTTATCTTCGAGTCGAGCAGCGCGTCGTAGGTCGGCAGGATCGCGCCGCCGGGGTAGCCGAAGATGACGTCCACGCCTTCGGCGATGAGGCTTTCGATGACGATTTGAGCTCCGGTCAACTTCTTCATTGCAGTCGCAGCGCGCAACCCCCTGATTTGAACAGGCTATATCAGCATCGACCGGCGGCACAACGTGTCCGCCGCCGGACGCTCACAGTTGGCAGCTCAGTACGTGTGTTTCGGCTCGAAAGCGCCCTTGCCTGCCTGCACGAACATGATTTCGAAGGTTCGATCCAGCGGCGCGTACATCCCCTTGATAGTCAGGGTTTCGCCCGGTTTCAGGTTCTCGATTTCATCGGTATTCGGTCCCTGCATCACGAAATTGGGCCGGTAGATGCGCACCTGCTGCCAGATGTCGGGCCATCGGACCCGATCCGACGCGACGTCGACATAGGCGTCCTCGAGCACGAACTTGTACTCCTTGGTCCCGACCCCCATCGTCACGATCTGCTTGTTGCCGTAGATCTGGTCGGGCGCCGGCTTGGAGATCACGATGGTCGTATTGATAGGCATGCCCATCGGCGCCATGTCGGCATACCCGCAGCGGATCCAGGCGGCGGCGAGAAGCCCCGCGAAAATGGCGACAGTTAAGGAGAACTTCTTTGAACGATTCATATTGCTATTTCTCTCTTTTGTTTGTACGCTACGGCCATACAAAAATCCGGACCCGTTCAACAGGAATAGGAGCAAAGATTAGAAGCTAGCGCCCGAGTCGATCAATGGGGGTTCTCCATCCCGGCCTAACTACCGTACGTAAGGCACGACGGCGAGGCGGGGTATCGACCCGGCAACGGTCTTCACCCCTGAACCGTTAAAGGAAGGCGGGACGTAAAAGACGATGGTGACAAAAAGATACGCGGCCCTGGTGGGAATTTTTGCGATGGTCTGGTCGTCGGGCGCGGCGGCCCAGGTGAAGCCCGGCGACGTAATCACGCCGGAGAATGCGAGCAAGGTTCAAGGACTGCTGAGTCCGGGCAACTACGTGCTCGTGCAGCAGGGGATGCAACTGAACATCGTGGCGTCCGACAAACTGGAATGGCCGCCGCCATACACCGCGGCCACCGAGAAGTACCACGCGCAGGTGAAATTGCTTCCCGACGGCTCTCTGCAGAACTACGTCGCGGGTCAGCCGTTCCCGCTGCTCGATCCCAATGATCCGCAGATGGCGACCAAGATCATGTGGGACTTCAGCTATCGCCCGCTATACAGCGACGATGCGGATCTGAGGTTTCCCGAAATCGCCGCGTACACTCCCAGCTCGAAGGGTGAACCAGTCGGATATTTCACCACCGGACACTTCGCCTTCTACAACAACATCGGACGCATCGAGGTGCCGCCGGTCCCGACGGACCCCGACGGCGCCGCCAGCGGCATCCGCTATCGCTTCGGTTTTTATCCCTTCCTCGAGCCGGCGACGATGCGCGGTTACGGGCTGCTGCGCTACCGGCATATCGATCCGAATATCGAGGACAACACGTGGGTCTTTAATCCCCTCTCCCGCCGGCTCAGGCGGCAATCGGTCGAGACGCTTACAGACGCAATCGGGATGATCGGCGGTTTTGGCGGCGGAGGCGGCGGAGGCGGCGGCGGACAGGCCGGCGGCGCTTCCGCGGGACCGGGCGGGGCCGCATCGTCGCTGGTAACGACGATGGACCCGGATTCGTTTTTCGGGTTTTCGGGCAAGGAAGGCGACTACACGTATAAATTCCTGGGCGACAAGAACATGCTTGCCTGCGTGCATGCCAAGAATTCTCCGGAGGCGGTGTGTCCATACGATGGCGGCAGGACGATATGCCCTGAAAATTGGGAGATGCGCCATCTGTACGTGGTGCAGGCAGACGCGAAGCCGGGCACGAATTTCAGCATCGCGCGCCGGATTCTGTACATCGACTCCGAAGGATGGTTCATCACGGCGTCCGACCAATACGACCGGCAAGGGGCGCTATGGAAAACCGTGGTCGCGTTCAACACCTATCGCGATCGCCCGGTTCCGGACGCGAAGGTTGCCATATATCCCTACAAGCGGATTTTTCAGCTCGGAATCGTCGACGAGGACCTGACCACCCATCTCAGCTCCGTCGGCTACATGCCCGGCCCCACCGCTCCCGACCGCGAATGCTGGTACATCGACATGGGAGTGGTGGACAACGCGTTCTTCACCCCGCAGGCACTGGAAAACGCCGGGCACTGAAACCGAGCGGGGTCGAAACGAGGCCTGAGACTCCGCGGGCGTACGGCCCGCGGAGTTCAATAGCGCAGCACGAAGCGAATATCGCCGAGGCGCAACTGGCTGCCGTTGGCGACCACCGCGGATCCGCGAACCTGCCTGTCATCGACGAAGCTGCCGTTGGTGGAATTGAGATCGGTCAGCTCGTACGCGCCATCGCGCTTGAGCAGCCGCGCGTGGGTGCGCGAAACGCTGGCATGAGGGATGACGATATCGTTGTCTTCGCCGCGCCCCAGCGAAACCTCGTCCTTGAGCACGATGTACTCCGAAGCGACCGGAGCCACCGGGTTTAACGTCTGAAGGCGAGCGCCATAAGCGCCGCCTCCGGTTGCCGCAGCCGGTGGCGATGTCCGCGGCGATGCCTGCGGCTGGGGCGCTGCGGGACGAGGCGCGGTCCGCGCGGGAGGCGGAGCGGCCTGAGCCTCGACGATGGCCTTCAGCTCCTCCTGCGGCACCCCGAAGCGCATCTGGGACAGTCCGAACAGGGCCAGGATGGCGATAAGGGGAACCGCCGCGTTCCACCATCTGAACGACAACTGATTAAGTCCGATGCCGGTTGCGGGTTGGCCCGCACCGCCTGTTTCTTCAGGGACGTTGATCGCCGCACCGCCAACTCCGCGGACCTGATAGGAAGTGGTGGCGGTGGCGCTTTGTCCGTCGTAGTTCACCTGCAGCTCGACGGTGCGGTTTGTTCCATCCTCGATCGGCCGGGGAGTGCGATAAGTGAGCGAGTATTGGGTCGCGATCGAATGGCCGATCTGCCGCACCAGCTCCGCGAAGCGCCCTTCTTCGGTGATGATGTTGTAAGAGCGCCCGTGCGTCGCATCCACGATCTTCTGGTACTCGGGAGCGATAAAGGGCGGCGGAACGACGGCATAAAGCGTTATCCCATTTTTCTTGAGCAAGGCCGCCGTCGAGTCGCCGGTCAGATCCGTGACCTCAGTGTTGCCCGGATGATGGTCGTGATAGGCCTGATCGTGCTGGGCGTACTGCGATTGGTCGCCATCGTGATGCGCCGGCGCGTCGGTCACGAGGATAATGATGGCCTCGGCCTCGGGGCGAAACGGAAACGATGCCGCGTACGCGAGCGCATCGAGCTGATCCTCGGGGATGTCGCCGCCGCCGCCCGCATGCAGCGAGCTGACCCAATCGATGAACTGGTGCACGTTCGAGGTCATCGTGTTGCGATACGGACAATTGCAGTCGGGGTATTTCGAGATGACGTAGTCCTCGAAGGTCACGAGACCCAGGCGGTAGTCGCGGTTGTTTTGCGCCAGGTCCTGCGCAAAGGAGATGATGTTCTGCTTGACCGCATCGATGTACGGCTGCATCGACTCGGTCACATCCATCACGAACACGATATCGACGGGACGGCCCTGCCCGACGCCGCGGAAATCGAGGATTTTCGCTTCCTTGCCGTCCTCGAAGACTTTGACATTGTCGGGACGGAGGTTACCGACCGGGTTTCCGTTGGCGTCGGTAAGTCCGAAGTCCAGTTCCACGCCTCCGTCGGAATCGAAATGTTCGAGGCTGGGGTTGCCAATCGAGATTTGGAGACTTGCTTGCGCTCTGCCCGGCAGGAACAGAAGGGCCGCGGCCAGAGAGAAGAAGAGTATCGACGGGGGAGCTTTGAGGACCGCTTTCATCTGTATGCTGATTCTCCGGATGGAGGCCTTATTCAGTCAATAGCGCGGTGGTCCGGAAGGAATTCTTCCTTGCCTTCGATGGCGGGTTACGTTATCCCAAATCCCTGACCCAATTTTGCCTGCCCATGGATGTAGAGTGAAAAAACTGCGCTTTTCGAAGGCTGCGCTGTCTGTTCTTCCGCCGCTGGTTATCCTGGTCTGCCTGTTGATCGGATCGAATCTGCGTTCCTCGCGATTTCTAAGCCTCGCGGCAACCACGCCGACGCCCGGTCCAACCAGCGGAAACGTGCAGGTTGGATTCGTCACGACGATAACAGGTGTTCCGCCCTCCGGCCTGCAAAACGTTTTCCTGAACGTCGTGGCCGTGCGCATTAACCCGAAGCCCAAACCCGGGGCGAAGAACCAGGGGATTCCGAACGAAAACGATCCCGCATGGAAGTCCATCCCGGTGCCGGCCGGAATCGGAATCGGGTTGAACGGAAAGCCGGGCGATCTGCAAATCGACATGATCGCCGGCCAAAGCAAATTTCAAACATTCAATACCGGACCGGTTCGCCCGAACAAATATTCGTCGGTGGAGGTTCTGCTCGACACCGCCGTGCCCGGAACGATCGTTCCGCAGTGCCCGTCAGGCGGCGGCGCAATCGAGGGGTGCATCGCCTATCCGATGGTGCTGCAGAGCCCGGGCAACCAGATCTCGTTTGTCGCTCCGAGCCAGATAACGGTGGCGAAAAACACTCTGACCCAATTGCCCTTGCAGCTGAACCTCCAAATCGTGAGCAAGCCAACCTCTCCCGGAGCGCCATACGTGGTGAACGTCACCACGGGTCCGGCCCCGGGCAACGCCTCCCAGTTTCTTGCAACTGTGACCGGCACGGTGACCGGCGCGAGCGGAAACGCGACGGTCAAGAAGATACGGCATCTCGAGGTAGCCGCCGAGCTTGCGGGGACCAACACGATCGTGGCCACCGCCAATGTCGTTAACGGGAGCTATACTCTCTTTCTCCCGGCGGCGGCCGACCTGGGCTCCCTGTACGATTTCTTCGTTTCGGGCGGAGAGGCGACGTACGACGCGGCGCGAGGCGTTCCCGGCGGCAGCGGAGGACTCATCTTTCCGGGCCAATCGTATACGTTGAACTTCGCGGTAACCGGGGGGCAGCAGGTGGCCACGATTGGCGGGCAACTCACGGATTCCTGCACTGGCATGCCGCTTCCAGGTGCAACCCTGCAGATGCTGATGCCGCCGCAGGGATCGTCCGCGGATTGCGCAACGTCACCCGCCGACTGCGTGAGCATCGGCTTCACGACCACCGACAATGGCGGCAAGTACCCGCTTCCGGGCACCTTCCAGCAGCCGGCCTACTTCAACAACGTGCCCGTGGGTCCAACCTACACAATTGAGGCGAGCGCGCCCGGTTACGACAACCAGATTTTCCAGGCGCAGGCATCGGGCGACAACACCGGCACGAACGGCGGCATCTGCCAGAACAGCGCAGCTCCCCCGAGCTGCGATTTCAAGCTCACGACCAGCTACATCCAGGGAACGTTGTCCCTGACCGCGGCTCCCGCGCCCTCGACCAGCACGACCGTTCAGGTGTTTGCGGAGCAGGCGGGGACGAACAATCTCGTCTCAGCTTTGAACATCCCGCTGCTGTTCAAACCGCAGCAGCCGACCAGTGCGACATTCAGCCTGAACGTTCCGTCCCAGATGTCGAGCTTCGATCTGTTCGCATCGGCGGCTGACCTGTTCGAAGGCGCCACCGACCCGTATCCGGGTCATTCGATTGTCGTGCAATCGAATGTTTCCGGGCCGGGGCAGCCATGCGCGGTGGCGACGATGGCATTCTCGACGCCGATGGATTGCACGGGACACGGCAGCATCGCGGGCACCGTGGTCAATCCTGACAGCGGCACGACCGTCGAGCTTTCGAAGAGCGGCGTCAAACTGATGCAGGCTGCGGTGGGTCCTCCGACTCCCGCTCCTTCCGTGGGCAATACCTACTCGTTCTGTGCGCCTCCGGACACCTACGCGCTGCAGCGGCTCGAGCAGGGATCTCCCGCCGGACCGACTGTGGCAATGACCGCGATGGCCACGCCGGCGCCGACCAGTTCGCCGTGCCCGAGCACATGTTTCAATTCGGGCTCCAACAACACCACGTGTCCGGGGCTCTGCGCGACCACCATTCAACCGCCGCTGTAAAGAGCGCAAGGATGAATATGAGAAGGAACACGACGCCTGGACGGATTTCCTCGGTCGCGCTCATTTGCACGGCGGGGATGCTGTGCCTGGTCTTTGCCGCTTGCAACAACAGCGTGACCGGATTCGGCGGATTCGTCGGCAACACCCCTCCGGTTCCGCCTTCGACCACGTTCAAAGTGCTGGGCAACGTGGGCACTCCGTTCACCCTGACCATCTCGAATGCGAACGCTTCGTGGATCGTGCCGGGGAACATCCCGCTCAACGTGACGATCGTGAACAACACGACGCCGTGCCGGATGGTGGCGACGAAGCTCGCCAACGACAACACTTTGATGAGCCTCGAGATCGACAACGGGGGCAAAATCATCACGGCGGAATCGACTACCGCGCCATTCGGCCTGGTCTCGATTCAGACCGGTGGAACGCTGCAGACGATCCAGCCGCCCGCGAATCCGGATTTGCGGATTTACGTCAACGGCCCGTTCGGGCAGCGGTTTCAAGGACTGGTCGAGGACTCGCAAGTGGGCTTCATCAACAACACCCGCGCTCCCGAAGCGTATCTGTTCGACCAGCCCAACGGCAAAGTTGACGGCCAGTTTACGCAGACCCAGAACTTCGGCTCTTTCTCGATCAACATGACCTACAACGCGAGCCAGGGTCCCCATACCGGCACCGACGTGGTCACGACGGCGAGCGGGGGACCGTTCGTGATAATCCGCCAGCCGTAGGCCTTGGAAGGCCGGAGATCGGGGAAGTCAAAACTCCGGGCCGCTGACTCCGGCCCCTCGCGGCGTTCAGTGACGGATTGACAGCCTTGCCCTTTCAGCATAGTTAGCCGGACGAGGCCACTTGAACGAATGGTTTGTTTCCCCAAGCCCGAGTTTGCCCTGGTCTCCTGACATGACATGAATTCGCAGCTTTTCCGCCGGGGCTTGCTGGTCCTGGTAATTGTTCTGATCGCAGCGGGAATCAAGCCCGGCTTGCGCCTTTATCGAGAATTCACGACGCACGTGTCGACCGACGATGCGTACGTTGACGGGACTGTGGCGCTGGTCTCCTCCCGCGTTTCCGGCACGGTTATCGACGTTTATGTCGAGGACAACTGGCACGTCAAAGAAGGCCAACTCCTGCTGAAGCTCGACCCGCGTGACTTCGAGGTCAGGGTGGCTCAGGCGCAAGCACAACTCGAGCGGGCGCGCCAGGCCGTCGATGAGATGTACTCGGGAGTCGATGCGGCCACGGCGGGCGTGCGGTTGGCCGACAGCCAGCTCTCTCAGGCAAAAATCGACTACGAGCGCGCGAAGACCCTCAAGGACCAGGGGGTTGCCTCGCTGGAGTCGTTCGACCAGGCCCAGACCGCCCTCAAGGTCGCCCTCGCCAACAAGGCGCTGGCGGCGCATCAACTCGCGCAAGCGCAAGCCGCGCTCGGCCATGAAGTGGGCAAGGATCATTCCCGCTACGCCCGCCCGATCGTGCTGCAGGCCGAAGCGGCTCTGGAGGCTGCCAAGCTCGATCTGACCTACACGCAAATCTACGCGCCGTTCGACGGGATCGTCACCCACAAGACGGTACACGTGGGACATCGCGTGCAGGTGGGCGAACCGCTGATGGCGGTCGTGCCGGTTCGGCGCCTGTACGTGACCGCCAACTTCAAGGAAACGCAGCTAACCGACGTGCGGGTCGGACAGAAAGCCGACGTCGAGGCGGACATCTATCCCGGCTACGTCTACCACGGCCATGTCGATTCGATCAGCATGGGCACGGGCGCGGCGTTCTCGCTCTTGCCGCCGGAAAACGCCACCGGCAACTGGGTCAAGGTAGTGCAGCGGGTTCCGGTCAAGATCGTCTTCGACCAGCCGGTTCCGCAAGATAAGCCTCTGCGGCTTGGCCTGTCGGTCGAAGTATCAATCAACATCAGCGATACGAGCGGCCCCCTGCTCTCTTCGACAGTGCAGCGGATGTACGAACATGGCGGCAGCGTCACGCCGAACGAAAGCCTCAAGGAAGAGCCCATGCCGGGAAGCGCCGCTCAGCCATCACCGCAGAACTCGCAGCACGGGCAGTTTCTGCCGCAAGGAGAGCCGAACCAGCATTAGGGGCAACTGACACGGATGTCAGCCGGTGACACGCGTGTCAGTGTCGTTGCATAATCCGCGGGGCATGTATTAGCCTGCAACGCATTCGCTATGCCTGCGTTGTTGAAGGCGATGTCAGAGACCGAAACCCGCGAACGCCTGAGCAGATACCTTGGCGCCGCGGTCGATCGCGTGCGGGTGCTCGCGAGCGGATGGGAAACGACGGTTTTCGAGTTTGCCCTCGCCAGCCCGTCGCCGCGGCTGCCGGAGCTTCCGCCGAGAATTGCGCTGGTCCTGCGCTTCTACCAGGGGCTGCAGGCGGATGAAAAAGGCCGGCGCGAGTCGCGCTCGATCGAGCGGCTGTATTCCGTGCGCTACTGCGTGCCGCGGCCCTACGTCTTCGAGCAGGATCACGGAGCGCTCGGCGCGCCATTCATGATTTTGGAGCGCCTGGGCGGCGGCCCGCTGTTCTCGACCACGAGCTTTCCGCAGGCATTCAAGACCTTTTCCCTCGGTTTCTTCGGATTCGTCCGCGCGCAGGTCAGGCTTCATCGGCTCTCTCCCGCCCGCCATGAATTGCGCGACATTCCCCAGTCGCTCCAGCCGGAGGCAACGCCGCCCGGAACGCCCCTGCTCGATCGCGCTCTGGCGCTGATCGCCGAACGCGTCGAAAAGGGTCCTCTACCGGGACTCAAGGATGCGCTCAGGCGGCTGGCGGCGCGCGCCGGCGTGTATCGCGTGGCGGAGCCGTCGGTCGTTCACATGGATTATCATCCGCTGAATGTCCTGGTGGATGGAGTGCGAGTAACCGGCGTGATCGACTGGGTGAACACGGACGTTGGCGATCGGCATCTGGATGCCGCGATGACGGCAGCGATCCTGTCCTCGTCCGCCCTCGAGCATCCGCGCTGGATGCGTGACAACGTGATCGGCAATTCGCTGCGCACAGTCTTCGCGTCCACGTATGTGCCGCTCTATCACGCGATGGCGCGGCTGGACTTCGAGCGCTTCCGCTACTGCCAGGCGGTGGCGGCGCTGCTCAGGCTGTCGATGCTGGGGATGATGCGGGCGCAGGGGCCGGAGGCGGTGGGCTTTCGCTCCGAGGCGATCGCCGAAGTAACGCCCGCCGTGGTCAGGCTGCTGACCCGTTATGCGGAGCGCAAGAGCGGCGCGAGTGTCCGTCTGGATCTCGCGCCGGCGCCCGCCTGACTCACGCCCGCATCAGGTATCTCAGCACGAACGGCAGGATTCCTCCGTGCCGGATGTACTCGACCTCTTCGGGCGTGTCGACCCGCGCAATCACCTCGAACTCTTTGGCTTTGCCGTTCTCTTCGGCGCGAACCTTCAGGCGCTGGCGCTGCTTGAGGCCGGCCGCCATTCCGGTGATCGAATAGACCTCGCGGCCGGTAAGGCCGAGCGACTTGCGGTCCTGGCCGGGCAGGAATTCCAGCGCCAGCACGCCCATCCCGACCAGGTTGCTGCGGTGAATGCGCTCGAAGCTCTCCGCGATTACCGCTCGAACGCCCAGCAGCAGGGGGCCCTTGGCAGCCCAGTCGCGTGAAGACCCCGAGCCGTACTCCTTGCCGGCGATTACGACCAGCGGAACGCCGTCCTTGCGGTACTGCTCGGATGCTTCGAAGATCGTGGTCTGCTTGCCGTCGGGCAGGTGAACGGTGAAACCGCCCTCGACGCCGGGGACCATTTCGTTGCGCAGGCGGATGTTGGCGAAAGTTCCGCGCATCATCACTTCATGATTGCCGCGCCTTGCGCCGTAGGAATTGAAGTCCGCGGGCTTGATTCCGTGCGCGACCAGGTATTTTCCCGCGGGCGTGTCCGCTCCGAACGATCCGGCGGGCGAGATGTGATCGGTCGTCACGCTGTCGCCCAAGACCGCGAGTGCGCGGGCGCCGGAGATGTCGGAAAACTTGCCGGCGTCGATCTTCATCCCCTCGAAGAATGGCGGCGCTTTCACGTATTCGGATTTTTCGTCCCACTTGAACAGCTCGCCCTTGGGAACCGCCAGCGAGCGCCATCGATCGTCGCCATCGAAGACGTGGCCGTATTCGGCATGGAACATCTCCGACGTCACTGACTTTGCGGCGACCTGCGCAACTTCCTCGGACGAGGGCCAGATGTCGCGCAGGTACACGGGCTTGCCCGCGCGATCGCTGCCGAGCGGCTCTTTCTCCAGGTCGATATTCATCGTGCCGGCGATAGCGTAGGCGACGACCAGGGGCGGCGACGCGAGATAGTTGAAGCGCACGACCGGATTGATGCGGCCTTCGAAATTGCGGTTTCCGCTCAGAATCGAGCAGGCGACCAGGTTGCCCTTCTTGACGGCCGCCGCGATCGCTTCATCGACGGGCCCGCTGTTGCCGATACAGGTGGTGCATCCGTAGCCCACCACGTTGAATTTGAGCTTCTCCAGCGACTCGAGGAGTCCCGCGTGCTTCAGGTATTGCGTGACGACGCGAGAGCCGGGCGCGAGGCTGGTCTTTACCCAGGGCTTGACGGTAAGGCCGCGATCGACCGCCTTTTTCGCGAGCAATCCAGCGCCGATGAGCACGGACGGATTGGAAGTGTTGGTGCAGCTCGTGATCGCCGCGATAACGATCGATCCGTGACCCAGCGAGAACGGGCCTTCGGGATGATGGACATCAACGACGTTGACCAGGTGGCCGAGATCGGACGAAACCTGGCTGTGGGGCGCGCCGGAGGTGCTGCCGCCCTCCCCTATCCAGTTTTCGATCCGTTTGGGATCTATCCCCTCGTGATTGCTGACCTCTTTCACCAGCTCGCGGCGAAAGCTGGTGCGCGAGGAAGCCAGCGGAACACGATCCTGCGGGCGGCGCGGCCCGGCGAGGCTGGGCTCCACGCTGGCAAGGTCGAGATCGACGATGTCGGAGAAGTGCGGCTCGTGGCTATGCGCGGTGTGGAACAGCCCCTGTTCCTTGCAGTACGCCTCGATGAGCCGGACCTGATCCGGGGACCGTCCCGTCATCTTGAGGTATTCGAGGGTCTTGTGATCGACGGGGAAATAGCCGATGGTCGCGCCGTATTCCGGCGACATATTGCCCAAAGTCGCGCGGTCGGCGACTGACAGCGACGCGAACCCGCGTCCGAAATACTCGACAAATTTTCCGACCACGCCCTTCTTGCGCAGCATCTGCGTGACCGTCAGGACGAGGTCGGTGGCCGTTGCGCCGGGACGCAGCTCGCCATGCAGCCGGACTCCAATCACCTCGGGAATCAGCATCGGGCTCGACCGCCCGAGCATCGCCGCCTCCGCCTCGATTCCACCGACACCCCATCCAACCACGCCAAGGCCATTGATCATCGTGGTGTGAGAATCGGTGCCGATGACGGTGTCGGGGTAAACTTCGCTGCCCGAGGTCATCACCACCGGCGCGAGATATTCGAGGTTCACCTGATGGACGATACCGGTGTCAGGAGGTACGACGCGGAAATTGTTGAACGCTCCCTGGCCCCATCGCAGAAAGAGATATCGCTCCTGGTTGCGTTCGAATTCGAGCCGGGCATTGATCGCAAAGGCAGCGGCGCTGCCAAACGCATCAACCTGCACGGAATGGTCGATCACGAGATCGACAGGCTTAAGCGGGTTGATCTTCTTCGCATCGCCGCCGAGACGCGCGATCGCGTCGCGCATCGCAGCCAGGTCGGCGACGACCGGCACTCCGGTCAGATCCTGCAAGATGACACGCGAGGGCATGAACGAAATCTCGCGGTCGGAAGGCTTCCCATCCCACTTTGCCAGCGCTTCGATTTGCTCGGCGGTCACTACCACTCCATCTTCACGGCGCAGCAGGTTTTCGATCAGGACTTTGATCGAGATCGGCAAGCGGTCGAGAGCGAAGCCGCGCTTTTCGAGCGCGTCGAGCCGGTGGATGTCGAAGGTTTTGTCGCCGCATCTGAGGGTGGCGCGCGTACCGAAGCTGTTGGTGGCCATCTTGGGGAGCCTCTGGTCCTTTCAGTGTGAAAATCAGCGCGCGCCCCGGCATCGAGACGCGCGCACGAACAATCGCGTATCTGGCATCAGAATAGCGCGCACACGATACGGAGCAAGGGACCGGACGATTGGTTTGGCGGAACCGCGCCGCGTAATACGGCGCGCGCGCAATCGCACGCCGCGCGCCGTATTATGCGCGCCGATGGACGCGCAGCGGCGAGGGGCCCGGAAGGCCGTCGTAGATCAACGCGCGGCCGTCGGAATGAAAACGCATCGCAGCCAGCAATCCGACTCGTGTTGACGCAAGCGCCGACACGCCGTCGACGGTCTCGATTACGACCTTCGGGCGCATCGCGAGTATCGCCGCAACCGCCGCGCTGAACGAGTCGTCATCGAGGTCGCCCGGCGTAGCCAGCGCGCGCCCCGCCAGGCCGAGCACCATCCTTCCCGCGCGCACGACCACCAGATTTCCGCCGTCGCGCGTGATGCCGCATCCGGGCAGAAGAGCGCCGAAGGGGTTGGCGGGATCGGCGGCGCTGAGCGCGAGCGGCCGTTCGCGCGCCGCATTGAGTCCACGCATCGACCGGAGCATCTCAACCGCTTCCGGCAGGGCAAATTGATCGGCGGACAGCGAACGCACGTACCATCCGCGGCGCACGGTGCCCGCATACTCCATTCGCCGGAGCGCAAACGAGAGCTCCTGCCACGAAATGTCGAGAGTCTCGAGCGCCAGCATCTCGCGCGACAGGATGCCGTTGCGCTTGAGCAGAAGTATCGCGATCTCTTTCGCGCGGTCGGTTTCGGCTGAATTGCGCGCGGCCGAGAGCGCCGCCCATCTCCCCGACACGCTCGACTTCAGCCGCGCCCGCAGGGCGGCATCGTGCTTCGTGAACGCGCGGCGTTTTGATGGGGAAAGCGCGTCCACCGCCTCGCTGTCCGCGGCAAACAGCCTGAGCGGCGCGAAGCTGTCGTTGGTGGCAAGACCCAGAGCGGCCAGGCGCCACAAGCTCGCGAGCGTGTCGCGTTCCGACAGGTTCGCGCGCTCCGAGAGTTCGTCGAGATACTGCGCACCCGACGCGCGCAGCGCATCCAGGACGGCCGCGTCGCGCGGGTCGCTCGGCTCAGGCGCGTCGCCGCCAGCGATCGCGCCGCCCCGGCGCGGGATGAATGTGACCTGGTCGGGAAGCGGATGCGCCAGATCGGTTTCATCGCGGCGGCGGCACGACCACATCATCTGGCCGCTCAGGCAAACGAGGTCGAGCATTTCGGGCCGGTAGCCCTGAATTCGCGCGGGTAGAATCGATCGCTCCCAGAAGTCGGGCGCAAACGCCATCCCCGACAATTGTTCAAGAATCTCCGCCACGCCGGAGGAAGCGGCGGAAAGCTCGGCGCCTCCGATGTGCATCCAGCGCAGGCGAAAGGCCGCATACTCTTCGTCGCCGCACGGCTCGATCTCGGCCCGCACTCTGGAGAGCGTGAGGCGATGAATGCGCTCCAGGTTGTAGCGGTCGCACCACTGGACGACAGTGGAAGAAGTGAAATGGCCGCGAAAGGCAGTTCCCTTGGCCTCCAGAGCGGGCAGAGCGGCTTCGATGTCGCGCTGGGGCAGCAGCAGGCGCGCCGCAACTTCCGCGGCGGTTACGGGTCCGGAGGTGCGGAGCGCACGGCGGACTAATTCGGTCCGTGCGGAGTCGGCATCGGTATCCGCCGGAGAGATGTCCGCTGGAATTTCCGCCTGGGGATAAGCGGCGGCGAACAGCGCCGCGTCTTCGCGCGCGATGAAAACCTCGCGAGCATCGCGGTTCAGTCGCGCTCGAACGAGACGCCCTTCGGCCTCGAGGGTTCTTGCCAGGTCCGAACCTTCGCCGCCTGCGCGCTCGATTATGTCCGCCATCGCGAGCGAGCCGTGCGCCTGAATCAAGGCGAAGAGTTCGTCGCGGCCGCGAGGACGAGAACCGGGCGCCAATCCGGTGACCTCGGCAATAACGGTTTCAACCGCATCCGCAGCAAGCATCTCGGACAGGTCCTCGCTGCGAAATACGTCCTCGGCCATCCCGCGGTTCATCGACACCGTGCGGCTGCGCCGATTCGCGCGTTCGCCGTCATCAAGAAACGAGTAATCCCAGGCGAGCAGCAACCGATGAGCGAAAACGGAGGGCGACACGGAATCGACGTAAACGGCGCGGATCGAGCCGCTCTCGATTCCGCTCAAGACCTTCTCGACGCGATCGATGTCGCCGGATTCCGTCAGGCACTCATGCATCGTCTCGTTGACGATGAAGTGATCGGGAATCGGTGTAATCGGCGGGCGATTCTCGAAGCAGGCCTGCTGCTGGGGGAACAACGCGGCGGCCAGTTCCTGCGATCTGAGCCGCTGAATCCAGGCCGGAATCTTGCGCCCGCGCGACGAGCGCATAACCGCAAGCGCGCGTGACGCGACGTGGCGGAAGCGGACCTCGAACATCGGCGCGGCGAGAAACGCCTGCTCGAGGGCGCCACGCGCCTGGCGCGCGGGAAGCATCGCAAAGACCTCTTCGAGCGGGAAGCTGTGGCGCGAGTTGAGCGCGAGAAGGACGCCGTCGTCGATCGCGGACGCCTGGATTTCAAAATCGAATGACTGGCAAAGCCGTTTGCGCAGCGCCAGTCCGAGCGCGCGGTTGAAGCGAATTCCAAACGGAGCGTGAATAACGACCTGCGTGCCGCCGAGTCCGTCGAAGAAGCGCTCGACGACGACGCTCTTTTCATCGGGAATCGCGCCGAGCGCCGCGACCCCTCTGCGGACGTAGTCGACGGCCTGCGCGGCGGCGCGATCCGACAGCGCGCACTCCGCACTGAGCCATCGCATCGCGCCGTCGGTCCCTTCACGGTCGATTCGGGCTGCAATCTCGTGGCGAAGTTCCGCAATCTCATGAGACAGCGCATGGGAGCGGCCGGCGGCCTCGGTTTGCCAGAAAGGAAGAGACGGTGCCATCCCGGGCGCGGGTTCGACCATCAGGCGTCCGCGCGAGATGCGCTGGATCTGCCAGGGCATCGATCCGAGCGAAAAGACATCGCCCCGCACCGATTCCTGTGCGAAATCCTCTTCGACGTCGCCGATCTTGCGGCCTTCCGATTCGATGACGACGTCGTAGTTGCCGGCCTCGGGGATAGTGCCGCCGGAGATGATCGCGGCAAGCCGCGCGCCGCGCCGCGGTCTCACCCGTTTGTTCACGGGATCGAAGAAAATCTTCGGCGCCGCGCCCTGGATTCGTTCCGGCAGTTCCGCCGCCATCTGCTCGAGAAGGCGAATCAGGCCCGGCTCGTTTAGGACGGCGAAATTGTACGCGCCGCGCAGGATTCGCAGGAGATCGGCGACCGCGATGTCATCCTCTTCGGCCGCAATCGCGATTACCTGCTGCGCGGCTACATCGAGGCATCCGGATGGAATTTCGATCTCGTCCAGATGACGGCGGCGGATGGCGCGGACGGCGGCGGCGCATTCGAGCAGGTCGTCGGTCGTCATCGCGAAGAACCTGCCCTTAGGCGTACCGCTCAGGCTGTGACCCGAGCGCCCGATGCGCTGAATCGCGGCTGAGATCGACTTCGGGGAATCGAGCTGGCAGACAAGATCGACCGCACCTACATCGATTCCGAGTTCCAGCGACGAGGTCGCGACGATCGCGCGCAGTTCTCCCGCTTTCAGCTTTTGCTCGGCGGCCAGCCGTTCCTTGCGCGCCAGACTGCCGTGATGAGCCATCACGGCGTCCTGGCCCACGCGCTTTTGAAGATTGAGCGCGACCCGCTCGGCCCATCGCCGGCTCAGGGTAAAGACCAGCGTTGTACGATGAGCCTTGACCAGATCCGCGACCGCTTCGTACATCGCGTCCCAGTTTTCGTGGGTTGCGAGCGGTCCGAGGTCAGGTCCGGGAGCTTCGACCTGCAGGTCCATCGCGCGCGCCTGATCGTCGGCGCGGCCGATTTTGACAGGGCGCGGCGTACGCGTGCCGGAGGAAACATCGAAACCCGCCAGGAACTCGGCAAGCGTTTCGATTGGATTCAGGGTGGCGGACAGCCCGATTCTGGCGGGCCGGATGCCGCGGCGCGCACGCACCATCCGCTCCAGCCGCTCGAGCGTGACTGCCAGATGGGCGCCACGCTTGTTTCCGGCCAGCGCGTGAAGTTCATCGACGATCACGTAGCGGACGGAAGCGAGCTTGTCGCGAAAGCGCGGCGAGGTAAGCAGCAGGAAAAACGATTCCGGAGTGGTGACAAGAATATGCGGGGGCCGCCGCAGCATCGCGCTGCGCTCGTGCGCGGGAGTGTCGCCGGTGCGAAGTCCCGCGCGAATCGCGCTCAGGTCGAGGCCCGCCGCCCTGCCCGTCTCGCTGACTCCCGCCAGGGGTTCTTCGAGGTTCAGGCGGATATCGTTGGCGAGGGCCTTGAGGGGAGAAACGTAAAGGACAGATACTTCGTCTCGAAGGCAACCGCGTTCCGCTTCGCGAACGAGACCGTCGATCGCCCACATGAAAGCGGCGAGCGTTTTGCCGCTGCCGGTCGGGGCGCACAGGAGCACATCGTGGCCGCCTTCCTGTTGCGACTGGGCGATTAGCGGCCATCCGACTTCCTGCGCGCGCGAAGGACCACCGAAGCGCAGTTCGAACCATGCGCGAACGGCGGGATGAAATCCGGCGAGGGCGGGATGCATCCGGTGAACTATATCACCGATGCGCTCGTGTATTGAGGCGGCCCGCCGGCGCCCCGTGGCCTCGCGCCTTCGTTCGCAATCGCCGCGGGCGCATCGCGGCGGCTGTCAGGATTTCAGCAACTGGGGGAGCCTGGCGGTGAATTCGCTGCGCGATAACGCGGATTCGAAGCCCGCATCGCGAGCGGCGCGCAGCGGCTTCAGGTCGATATGCGAGGCGAAGCCGATTAGCCGAATATCCGGAGCCCAGCCATGAAGTTTTTCTGCCGTGGCGGCGGCAGGAAACGCCGCGTCGGACAAATCGACCAGTATCAGCGACGGATTCTTTTCGGCGCATCGCGCCGCCGCCGCATCGAGATCGGAAGCGTAAAACAGATCGACTCCCGCGGCTTCGGCGACCGCATCAAGCTTCGATCGAAAAAACAGATCGCGGACCAGGGCAAGAACTACGCGCTTGCTCATACGTGCTTCATATCGATCGGGACGCGCTTGATCGAGCCGTTCTGAAAGCGCGCCGGAGAGAAAGGGGCCAGATCGATCGATGGGTTCCGGCCCGCAACCAAGTCCGCGATCAATTCCCCGGTCAGTGCTGAGAGCAGTATCCCGCTGCGAAAGTGGCCTGCGGCATAGAAAGCGCCGCGAACCGACGGCGATTCGCCGATCACCGGCATCAGGTCGTCGGACGCGGGCCGCAATCCCGCCCACGCTTCGCGAAAGGCGACGCCGCGCAACCCCGGCACCATCGCGGCCACGGCGCTCGTGATGGTGGCGATTCCGGCGAGCGTTACGCTCTTGTTGAACCCCGCGTCCTCGAAAATCGAACCGGCGATAAGGCGGCCGTCGCGGCGCGGCACGAGGATTCCCTCGGGCGAAAACAGCGAGGGACCGAGCGCACCTGCGGGAGCTTCGAAGCAGATGATCTGGCCGCGCACGGGGTAGAAGCGAATCTTGTCGGCTTCGAGTCCGCGAATTTCGCCCGCCCAGGAGCCGGCGGCATTAACGATCACGTCCGCCTCGTGGACTGAGCCATCGTCGAAGCGAACTCCGGCGGCACGGCCGCTATTGGCGACAATTTCCGCAACGCGGGCGCCCTCGCGAAATGCCGCGCCGGCAGCCTCCGCCGCCCGGATGTAGGCCATCGTAAGCTTGCGATTTTCCGTGCGCCGGTTGGTCGGCATATACAGGGCGAAGCGGACGGACGGCGAGAGCGCCGGCGCAAGCTTGAGCGCCTCGTCCGGGGCCAGCTCGTCAACCCGTGCTCCGGCTTCGCGCTGCCATCGCGCGCGGCTTTTCAGCCGCTCGATGCCAGCATCGTCGAAGGCAACGTAGAGGGCGCCGTGCTGGTCGTATTCGGGATCGACGCCGCTCTCGCGCGCAAGGCGATCGACGATCGCATCGAAGGCATTCTTCCCCGCCATGCAGAGATCGAAGAAGACGCCGGGCTCCTGCGCTTCGACCTGAGGCCCGATAAGGCCAGCCGCCGCCCACGATGCTTCCATCCCGAGCCGGGCGCGCTCGAACACCGTCACGGTTGCGCCGTCGCGGGCGAGCCGCCATGCGACCGACCCGCCGATAATGCCCCCGCCTATCACGATTGCCTTCATCGCTGCGCGCACCTTCCGGGAAAAGCATACCGGTCGATGCGATCCGGTTGAACCCCTTTCGGCGCTGTTCGTAGATGGTTTGGATGCGAATGTCACCGCGGCTGCGCCCGCGTTAAGATTGGCGAGGAGGCAGACGGCGATGGCGAAGCTGATGAAGGGGTTCGACACGAAGCTGGTACATGCCGGTGAACCCGAACGTCTCATCGGAGGCGCGGTCGCGATGCCGATTTTTCAGTCATCGACCTACGAATACTCGGGGCAGAAGGGTTATCACGATCTTCGCTACATCCGGCTCAACAACACTCCCAACCACGAGGTTCTGCACGCGAAGCTCGCGACGATTGAGAATGCCGAGGCGGCGCTGGTGGCGGGGAGCGGGATGGCGGCGATTTCGTGCGCGCTGCTGACGGTGGTTGGCGGCGGGGGCCACATGCTCGCGCAGGATTGCGTGTACGGCGGCACCCACGACCTGCTGACGCAGGATTTCCCCGCGCTGGGAATCGAGGTTGACTTCATCGACGGCGAAGATCCCGGGTCGTGGCGCGAGATGCTTCGGCCCAATACCAGGGCGATCTACGTCGAGGCGATTTCCAACCCGCTCGTGAGGGTGAGCGATTTGCAGGCGGCGAGCGACTTCGCCGCCGAGCACGGGCTGGTCTCGATAATCGACAATACTTTCGCAAGCCCGGTCAATTTCCGGCCGTCGGAAATTGGGTTCGACCTTTCGCTGCACAGCGCGACCAAGTATCTGAACGGGCACAGCGATATCGTCGCCGGCGCGGTGATGGGCGGGCACGAGCTGGTAGCGAGGATCACGCGCAAGCTCAATCATCTCGGCGGCGTGCTCGATCCTCACGCCTGCTTTCTGCTGCATCGCGGCCTCAAAACGCTCGGCGTGCGCGTGCGCCATCAGAACGAAAGCGCGCTGCGCGTCGCGCGCTTCCTCGAACAGCATCCGCGGGTGAACCGGGTGAACTATCCCGGCCTCGAAAGCCATCCCAACCATCTGCGGGCGTGCGAGCTTTTTGATGGATTCGGCGGAGTGCTCAGCTTCGAACTCGAAGGAGGAGTCGAGGAGGCCGACCGGTTCATCGCCAACGCGAGCATCCCAATCTGCGCGCCGAGTCTGGGCGGCGTGGAAACCCTGATAACCCGTCCGGCAACCACTTCGCACTCGGGGATGAATGCGCAGGAACGCGCGCGGGCGGGGATAAGCGACGGCTTGATCAGGTTGTCGGTGGGATTGGAATCGAGCGACGATTTGATCGAGGACTTCGAAAATGCGCTGAGAGCGACTTTTCAGTAGCGCTTCTCGGCCGCATTAGTTTGGCTGAAAACGTTTCCGGCGTTTTTCATCGCCCGCCCGTGAACAATTCCTGGATCCACGGCGTCGCTAATACAGATGCCTACGCAGGAACCGCGACCGAGCGCGGTTCTGTGTTCAATTGCATAAAGGGGCGGCCCGTGGCGGTTCGCTGCGGCATCAGGCGTCCAATCTGTTTTCAGCCGAACCGGCCGAAGGAGGTTACGCTATGCCGAAAGAAGCCGCTCGATGGAGTAGGCGCGGGCCGACGCTCGCGCTCCTCGTGTTTGCCAGCGTCCTGTTGATCGCGATACCGGGACAGGCGCAGACCGCCGCGCGGAAATCCGCCCCCGCCGCATCATCCACCATTAAGCCCGGCGATGTGATCACGGTGAATAACGCATACAAGGTGCGCGATCTGGTATCGCCCGGCGTTTACTACAAAGTCGCGAACGGGATGACGATGAAAATCACGCCGACCGAGACGATCGAATGGCCTCCGCCTTACCGGGAAGCGACCGAGAAGTACGCACAACAGGTCAGGCTCTCGCCTGACGGCCGCACGATGCTGAACTACGTCGCGGGACAGCCGTTCCCGTTCCTGGATCCGAACGATCCCAGGGTCGCGACGAAGATCATGTGGAACAATGCGTTTCGGCCGATAACCAGCGATGACTACGACCTGCGCTTCTATGATTGCGACGTCGTTTACACGGGCCGCAATCGCCCGATTCACGTGATTGACTACTATCAGATCGGGCACTACGCGGGTTACGACGAAGTCGGACGGACGGAAGTCGAGCCGCTTCCGATAGACCCCGATTTCAAGAAAACCAACCGCTACTGGCTGTTCGCGCTGTATCCGATCCTCGCGCCTGAAAATCTTCGGGGCGGCGGCTTTATCCGCTACCGCTACGAAAATCCAAACAAGGCGGACGATATCTGGGAGTGGGCCACCGGTGCGCGGAGAGTTCGGCGGCTTAACGAAGGAATCATGAGCGACGCGGTCGTCAGCGGAGGAAATCCGGCGACCTTCGATCCCGACCACTACTCGGGATTCAACGCGAAGATCGAGGAGTACGACTACAAGTTCCTCGGCCAGAAGACGATGCTCGCGTCGGTGAACGCGATCCATTCGCCGGAAGTCACCTGCCAGACCGACGGCGGAGCCAGCGCGTGCCCCGAGAACTGGGAGCTGCGCCGCATGTACATCGTCCAAACCAAGCCGCGATGGAACGCCAACAACACCCAGGCGCTGCACGCCAAGTCGGTTTTGTACATCGACTCCGAGATGTGGTTCGAGCCATACGTCGACGAATACGACGCAAGCGGCCAGCTCTGGCAGAATCACATCTATTGGCTGACCTACCGCGATCGGCCCGTGCCCGACGCGCGGGTTGCGATCTATCCGTTCAAGCGGGAATTCGTGGTCGGCGCCGCCGCCACCGACGTGCAATCGGGGCTGGCGACGATGTGCTATCTGCCGGGACAGGATACGCCCGAGCGCGAATGCTGGTACATCAACATGGGCGAGGTCGGACGCGATTTCTTCACGACCGACGCGATGGTTAAAGCCGCTCCATGAGCGCTTCTCAGCGCGCACGACGCAAGCGGACGGCGTGCTCAAGGCTGCGAGCGCCACTGGATCGCGGGACTTGAAGGCGCGCCGTCCGCGCCTTCGCTTTCGCGCGAACGGACTGCGGGCGAATTCAGAATCTCGTTAATCAGGCTACAAGGTCGCGACCGTGAGGGCCGAGGCCCCCAAAACTCAGTCCTTTGAAAGCAGGCTCTTCCGCCGCCATCTCGGCGAACACCGCTTCAGCGCTGCCGACACGCTCGTTCCCGTCAAGCTGCCGGCCGAGCCGCGCTATAACCTCGACGGCGGAGAGCGCCTGCCCGGGCGGCGCAAACGCGGACTGGAGGCGCTGAACACGTCCCTTGAAGTTCGTGAAGCTGCCGTCGATCTCCGGAAACGCGGCGATCGGCCAGAGCTGATTGGCCATCTGTCCGGTTTCATTGGCGTCGGTGTCGAGCACCAGCATATAGTCCAGCGCGCCGAACCGCTTCAGGAACTCCTGCTCGCCCAGCGCACGAACCAGGTCAGCGCGCAGCACGATAAGCATCTTCAGTTGCCCGGCGGCGACGGATGCGGAGAGCTGATCGAGGTTCTGCGGGGAGATGCCGAGGGCTTCCAAACCTCGAAGATTCGGGTTCTTGTTGGCGCGAATCAGCAGGTTGTCGTCGCCGCTCGCATCCGGCGGCGACCAGCAGAGTCCCGCGATTCGATCGGAACCGATCGTGGTCTTGACCAGCCGCTTGAGCGCATACGCTTCTTCATTGGTGGCCTGCGCTCCGATCACGGCGCCGATTGCGTTGGCGCCCGACGTACGTCCGATCTCCATGATTCGCGCAGCCGCGCGTTCGAGCGCCGGCTGCCATCCTTCGGCGGCCATCCGATCTCCCGACTGGAAAAGGGGCGTGGTCAGGCGGCTCTCGCTCTGCAGGGCGACAAAGCTGTGGCGGCCCTCATCGCACATCCAGTAGCCGTTGACGTCGGGATTGTGGCGCGGCTTGTAGCGATACACGCGCCCGCGATGGTGATGAATGTCGATCGAGCAGCCGCGCTCGCATCCCGCGCACACGGAGGGAGTGCGATGCAGGTACCACACGCGCATCCGGAACCGGAAGTCCTTTTCGGTAAGCGCGCCGACCGGGCAGATATCGACGACGTTGACGGCGTACTTGTTGTTGATCGGCTTGCCGGGCCAGTGGTCGATCACGTTATGGTCGCCGCGGCCGAAGATGGCGAGTTCGCTGGTGTGGGTGATCTCGTCAAAGAACCGGGTACATCGCGCGCACAGGATGCATCGCTCCTGATCGAGCATCACATCCGACCCGATATCGATTGCCTTGCCCTTCTTGTTCTTCTTGCCCAGCGAGAAGCGCGACGGCTGCTGGTCGTAATCCATGTAGTAGTCCTGCAGCTTGCACTCGCCGGCCTGATCGCACACCGGGCAGTCGATCGGATGGTTGATCAGCAGGAATTCGAGAACCGCCTTCTGCGCGGTCCTGGTGCGCGCGCTCCTGGTGTGAACAACCATCCCTTCCGCGACGCGGGTGTTGCAGGCGATTTGAAGCTTGGGAGCCTTCTCGACCTCGACCAGGCACATCCGGCAATTGCCGACGATGGACAGGCCGGGATGGTAGCAATAGTGGGGAATTTCGATTCCCGCCTGATCGGCAGCCTGGATGAGGTTAAGGCCGTCGGCGACTTCAATTTCCTTGCCGTCTATCGTCAGCTTCGGCATTTGTGATTCCTGGCGCCTTGTCGCAAAACGGGTTTCCGCGACACCGTCGCCGTCCGCTTGATGATCAAGCGGAGGCCGGTGTCAGAGTTGCCTCAGGCGTGATCTCCTTCCTGGTACGCGGCGTGGGCTGGAGGCGCGAGGCGTCCGTCACGGTCGCGAAACGGACAGCGCCCAAGCCGCACGTGGTCTTCGAACTCGGAACGGAACTTGGTGATAAAGCCCCGCGTCGGCATGGCAAGCGAGTCGGCAAGCACGCAGATGGTGTTGCCTTCCATGTTGCTTGCCACGTTGAGCATCACGTCGAGATCGGACACCTTGCCGCGGCCGGCTTCCATGTCGATCATCAGCTTCTCGATCCATCCGCATCCTTCGCGGCACGGCGTGCACTGCCCGCAGGACTCATGATGGAAAAAGTGGGCGATGGTGCGAAGCACGTCCACCATGCAGGTGTCGTCGTGCATCACCATCACGCCAGCCGTTCCCATCAGGGAGCCGGCCGCGCGCACGGAATCGAAATCCATCATGACCTTCTCGGCTTCTTCGGCGGTGAAGGGAGGAAACGAAGCTCCGCCGGGGATCACAGCCTTGAGCTTGCGGCCGTCGCTGATTCCTCCGCCCACATCGTAAATCAGGTCCTTGAGCGGAAAGCCCATCGGCAGCTCGTACAGTCCGGGCTTGTTGACGTGTCCTGACAGACAGAAGAGCTTGGGGCCGGGGCTCTTTTCAGGCCCGATCGATCGATACCAATCCGCGCCCTTCTTGATAATCCAGGGGACGTTGGAGAGCGTCTCGACATTGTTGACGACCGTAGGGCATCCGAATGCGCCCTGGATCGCGGGAAAGGGCGGACGATTTCGCGGGTAGGCGCGCTTGCCTTCCAGCGATTCGAGCAATCCGGTTTCCTCGCCGCAGATGTAAGCTCCGGCGCCGCGATGCGTGTAAATCTCGACATCGAAGCCGGAGCCCATGATGTTTTTGCCGATGTAGCCCTTGGCGCGCGCTTCGGCGATCGCCCCCTCGACCGTGCGCTTTTGATGCGTGAATTCGCCGCGGAAGTACATGTACGCGACGTGTGCGTTGACCGCGCGGCACGCGATGAGGATGCCCTCGAGGACCTGATGCGGATCGAATTCGAGCTGGTAACGATTGGCGAAGGTGCCCGGCTCGCTTTCGTCGGCGTTGCAGCACAGATAAACCGGCTTTTTCGAATCCTTGGGGATGAAGCTCCACTTGGTGCCGGTAGGAAAGGCGGCGCCGCCGCGCCCGCGAAGATTCGAGTTCTTGACCTCGTTGATAATCTCCTCGGGCTTCATGTCGAACAGCGCTTTGCGCAGAGCCTGGTAGCCGCCGTTCGCTTCGTACACGTCGAGACGGCGGATATCAGGGATATCCAGCCATCGCGTCAGAATTCGTTCCATCGCGGGTTCTTGCGAGATGCAGGCGCAGTCAGGCCGCCTGGTGCTTGCCGCTAAGCGCGAGCAGTTTTTGTTTTTGCCCCTGGATTTTCCGCTGAAGCGCCATCAGCCCATCGAGGACCGCTTCCGGCCGCGGCGGGCACCCGGGCACGTACACATCCACCGGCACGATCCGATCGATGCCGGGAAGCGTGGCGTAGTTGTCGTAGAAGCCGCCAGACGAGGCGCAGGCCCCGAACGCCATCACCCACTTCGGCTCGCCCATCTGCTCATACACGCGCCGGAGGATGGGCCCCTGGCGCACCGACACCGTTCCGATGACCATCAAGAGATCGGCCTGCCGCGGGGTGAAGCGGGGCAGCAACGCGCCGAAGCGGTCGATGTCGTATGGGGTCATCGACAACGCCATGTACTCCATCGCGCAGCAAGCGGTCGCGAACGGGTACGGAAAGATGGAGAACTTCCGCGCCCATCCGAGAGCCTTGTCGAGCCGCGTCAGAATGGCAGTGTCGCCGAGGATTGCTTCTTCGCCCTTCGACAGCGCTTTTATGTCTTCACTGGCCGCCATTGATGCCTCTCTGGCAGATGGAGTACTCGCTAGTGCCAAGCTAGCAAGCGGTACTCGTACGGGTCAACAAACCCACGGAAATTCAAAGGTTTCGCGGATCGCATCCGGAAAAGTCCTCTTCGGTGCGCGACGAGTTTTCGCTGAGGGCGGAAATCTCTCTTCTTCACGAGACGCGCAAGACGGCGGCGCCTTTTATCTCGTCGTGCTTGAGCATCCTGAGCGCCACGTTCGCCTCGCCCAGACCGAAAGCGACCGTGTGCGTCCGAACCCGCGCCTCTCCGGCCGCCTTGAGGAAATCTTCCGCGTCGGCACGAGTGTTGGCCGTGACGCTTCGAATCTCGCGCTCATAAAACAAGTGTTTCTGGTAATCCAGTTCGGGAACCGGGCTCAGGTAGATGCCGGCGATCGCAAGAATACCGCCGCGATCCAGCGCTTCCATCGCAGGCAACACCAGGTTGCCTGCCGGCGCGAACAGGAGCGCCGCATCGAGCGGAGCCGGCGGGCGCTCGTCGGCGGCACCGATCCAGTCCGCGCCGAGGCTGTGGGCGAGGTCGCGATGGACTCCGCCGCGGCTCATGACAAACACGCGGCATCGCCAATGCTTAAGCACCTGAAGGGCGATGTGCGCGGACCCGCCGAACCCGTAGAGGCCGACGGTGGCTCCGGGACTGATTTCGGCGCGGCGTATCGCGCGAAACCCGATGATTCCCGCGCACATCAGGGGCGCGGCTTCCTCGTCGCCGATCGAGTCGGGGATGGCGTAGGCGAATTCCTCGCGCACGACCGCATATTCGGCGTATCCGCCGTCGTGGTCCCATCCGGTGAACCGCGCGTTTGGGCAGAGGTTCTCACGCCCCCGCTGGCAATAGATGCATCTGCCGCAAGTCTCGCGCAGCCATGCGATGCCGACGCGCGCGCCTTGAGCGAAACGCGATACGCCGACGCCCCGCTTTTCGACCGTCCCGACAATCTCGTGGCCTGGGATGATGCGCGGATGCTTCGGCGGCAGGTCGCCCTCGCTGACGTGCAGGTCGGTGCGGCATACGCCGCAGGTGCGGATGCGCACCAGGATCTCGTGGGCCTCCGGCTCCGGAACGGGCGCCTCGACGTCGCGAAGCGGAGCCGATTCAATCAGCCCGGGCTGAAACACGGCCATCGCTTTCATGGATTCGCGCCTTCTTGATGATTATGCGTGCCCATCGCGGTGGTTTTTCAAATCGGCAGCGAGCTGGCGCGAGGGGTTACAAAGCAAAGTCGGCCTCCTCGATGATGCGCGCGGTTCGGTAGAGAAATCGATTGCCGAGAACGCCGTCGATCACGCGATGGTCGTAGGACAGCGCGAGATACATCATCGGGCGGATTGCGATCGCATCCTGGCCGTTCACTTCGATAACCACCGGGCGCTTCTTCAGCTCCCCCATCCGGAGAATGCCGAGCTGCGGCTGGTTGATAATCGCGAAGCCAAAAAGATTTCCTTCGCGGCCCGGGTTCGAGAGCGTAAAGCTGCCACCAGCCAAATCGTCCGCGGTTATCTTGCGATCCGCCACCTTGCGGCGCAGGCGCTCGATTTCGCGCGCGATGCCGACTACGGACATGCCCTCGGCCCGTTTGATTACCGGAACGAGCAGGCCCTCTTCGGTGTCCATCGCGATGCCAAGGTTGATCTCCCTGCGAATCACAAGCGAGTCGCCGGCCACGGCTCCGTTCATGCGCGGAAATTCCTTCAGCGCGCGGACGGTGGCGGCGGCCACCAGCGGCAGCACCGTGAGCGCGAAGCCCTCGCGTTCCTGGAAGGCCGCCTTATGCTGTTCGCGCAAGCTCATCACCGCGCTCATGTCCACCTCCGCGAGCGTTCCTACGTGCGGAGAATGGGTTTTGGAATAAACCATGTGCTCAGCGATCAGCTTGCGCCGGCGGCTGAAGGATTCGACGACGTCTCCCTCACGCGGCTGATATATGGGCGGAGAGTACACGGCGGATGGCGCGGCGGGCGGCGGCGCGGCTGCGGGCTTCTCGGAGGCAGCAGGCTTGCGGGCAGGCGCGGCGGCGCCGCGCAGCGAATCCAGGTACTCGAGCAGATCGCGCTTGGTGACGCGCCCGTCTATTCCGGTGCCGGAGATACGGTCAAGGTCGATGCCGTGCTCCTGCGCCATCCGCATTACCACTGGTGAATAGCGGCGCGGAGCCCCGGCGGCCCTTACCGCCGTTTCTGGACGCGGCTCTTCCGATCGGGCGACGGCGGCCGCCGCAACCCCTCCTACCCTCGGACGAAGTTCACGAAGCGCCGGCGCGGGCTGCGGTTCGGCTTTGGGCTGAATTGGGGGCGCGGGCGCAACTTCGGGCGCCTTCTGCCGCGCGGCAGCGCGCGCCTCTTCGATGAGCGCGAGGCGCCCTCCGACCGGGACGGTCTCGCCTTCATGCGCAACTATCGTGGCGATACGTCCGGCGGCGGGCGATGGAATTTCGGTATCGACCTTGTCGGTCGAAATTTCACACAGCGGCTGGTCTTCGCGGACGATGTCGCCCTCCTTCACCAGCCATTTGGTGATGGTTCCCTCGACCACGCTCTCGCCCATTTGGGGCATCGCAACTTCGATAGCCATCTCAATACGCCGCCAGGTTTCGGATTGCGTCGACGATCTTGTTGGTGTTGGGGAGAATCACCTCCTCCAGCGGCGGGCTGAAAGCGGTGTGAGTATCAAGCGCGGCGAGCCGGCGCACGGGAGCATCGAGATACTCGAACGCATGCTCGCATATAATCGCGGCGACCTCGCCGCCGATTCCGCCGGTAAGCCGGTCCTCGTGAACGATCAGGACCTTGCCGGTCTTTCGAGCGGTGGCGAGAATCGCCTCGCGATCCAGCGGAAGCAGAGTGCGAAGGTCAAGGACCTCGACCGATAGCCGGTCCTCCTTTTCCACAATTTTGGCCGCATCGAGCGCCGGTGCGAGCGTTCCGCCATACGTAATGACCGACAGATCGGCGCCCTCTTTGCGCAGTTCGGCGACGCCGATCGGCACGGTGAAATCGCCCTCCGGCAGGTTCTCCTTGACGCTCCGATACAGGCGCTTGTGTTCGAAGTAGATGACGGGATTGTTGTCGCGAATCGCGCTCTTCAGGAGACCCTTGGCGTCGTAGGCGGTGGCGGGAGCCACAACCTTAAGTCCGGGCACGCGAGTGAACCACGCCTCGGGATTCTGCGAATGAAACAGCGCGCCGTGGATGCCAGCGCCCGACGGCGCCCGCACGACGATCGGGCATTGCGCGCGTCCGCCGTGCCGATAACGCAGAGTGGCAGCGGAATTGACGATTTGATCGAACGCGCAGGAGATGAAATCGGCGAACTGCATTTCGAGCACGGGACGCATCCCGAGCACCGCCGCGCCGATTCCAGCGCCGATGATCAATGCCTCCGAGATGGGAGTATCGATCACGCGCTCCTCGCCGAACGCCTCCAGCAAGCCCTCGGTGGCCTTGAATGCGCCGCCCAGCTCGCCGACGTCTTCGCCCATCACAAAGACGTTTTCATCGCGTTGCATCTCCTCATGCAGGGCGGAATTGATCGCCTTGATGTAGGTGAGTTCCATCCGCGACTCTCCCCTACTTCTTCGGCGCCGCGGCCAGCGCCGGCGCGAACAGGTCTTCGAGGGCTTCTTCGGGCTTCGGGAAGGGGCTCTGCTCGGCGTACTCGACGGCGGCCTGCACGACCTTCTGGGTGCGTTCGTCGATCTGTTCGCGAACGCGTTTCAGGTCATGCCCCTTCTTTTCGAGGAACAGTTCATAGCCGGGAATCGGATCGCGGCTCTGCCATTCGATTAGCTCCTCCTGATCGCGGTACAGGGCCGCGTCATGTTCGCTGTGGCCGCGGTAGCGATAGGTCTTGCACTCGATGAGCGCGGGACCTTCGCCGTTTCTGATCTTCGCCACGACGCGCTCGGTGACCTCGAGCACGGCGAGCAGATCGTTGCCGGAAACGACATGGCCGCGGAACCCGTAGGCCTCGGCGCGGTCGGCCACGTCTTCGATCGCCATCTGCTTTTCGAGCGGAGTCGAATAAGCGTAGCGATTGTTCTCGCATACGAAGAGGACCGGCAGTTTCTGCACGCCCGCGAAATTCATCGCCTCATGGACGTCGCCTCGTGAAGACGCGCCCTCGCCGAAAAACGCGACGGCGATGTTCTTCTCGCGCTTCATCTTGAACTTGAGAGCGGCGCCGACCGCGATCGGCAGCGACGATCCCAGCATCGAGGTCGATCCGAAAATGCCGCGTTCGAGGTCTCCGCCGTGAAGGAATGAGTCCTTGCCGCGCGAGAGGCCGGTCTCCTTGCCCATAAGCTGCGCCATCAGACGGCCGGGATCGACGCCGCGCACGAGAAACACGCCGAGGTCGCGATGAAGGGGAGCCACGAAATCTCCGTCGCGCAGCGGCGCGCATACGCCGGCAACGATCGCTTCCTGGCCGGCGCCGGAATAAACGCCGCCGAAGATCTTGTTCTGGCGATGAAGCCGGGAGACGCGCTCTTCAAACGCGCGGATCAGCTTCATCCAGTAGTAGAGCTGGAGCTCCTGCTCGACGCGCGCTGCGGGTTCGGTGGCGACTCGGGCACCTTCGGGTTGAGCCATAGGCGATGAACTCCTGCGGCGTGAAGGCCTTCAACAAGACTATCGCACGCAGCGCGATCTCAACAAACCCGCGGTCCGCAAGGTTTGCGAAACGCCGCGCATGTTCCGATTCGATTTGCCGCGTCAGGAAGAGGCGGCACGAATTTTCGCGATCAACGCCGGGTCCGGCGGAAGCATTCCGATTTTCGGCAGACGCTCCGCCAGCTCGGACCATCGCGTATCGCGCGCGAAGACATCCCGAAACAACGGAATTGCGCTCTCGACCTGTCCGGCATTGACGAGCGCGACGGCGTGCCAGAAGCGCATTTCCGGATTGTCGCCCATCAACTCTTCGGCGCGGCGATACTCCCGGTTGCCGGCTTCGAGATCGTTTCTTCGGAACGCCGCCTGCCCCGCGCCTTCGTGAAGATAGGCGCGCCGGATGCCGAGCAAACGCCGCAGTTCCGACAGCGGCTCGGGAGAGTCATCGACCCTGATATCGATCAGCCGCTCCGCCCATGGCCGGCCCGACGACGCCGCATCGACGATCAGCATCGCGGCCGATTGCATTCCGCGGATGTCGCCGCCCTCGCCTTGCGCCGCTTCCAGGGCGGCCATCAGGCGATCGGCCAGGTCGCCGCGGGCCGCGCGATACGCCGCGGCCATCGCGGGCCACACGCTTGATCGATGCATCATGTTGGCCTGCACCGAGAAGCCTTCGCCGATGAGATGACCCGCTTCCGGGATGCATCGCGTGCCGGTGTGCGCGGCGGCGACTCCATTCGCATCGACCATCGCCACCTGGCGCAAATCGCGGCCCAGGTCCGCCGCGACCAGCCCCGCGAGCGCGTCCGCCGCGCTGCGGCCCGCCCGCATCAGGTCGAGACCGAGCTTGCCGTAGGAGGGATCGGCGAACGATTGGGTTGCAACCGCGCCAACGCCGGCTTCAGCCCAGGTGACGACCGAGCCAGTTGAAAAATAGTGCGATTGCACCGCAACGCCGAACTGGCGGGTGGGCGGATCGCGGGCGACAATCGAATAGGTGGCAACGAGCGGGCCGGACGGGCGCGATGCGGTGCTCATCGTGGTCTGCGCTTCTAAACCTAGCGCCGGACACGCCGAGTGGAAAGCCGCGGCGCTTCAGACTTCGCGGTCGATTTGTTCGTCGATCAGGATTGCCAGGCTGTCGCGGTATGGCGAGGGGCGGAGCTCATTGAGCATTTCGCGCGCGACCCTGATCTCCTGCGCGGCAAGCGACCGGGCTTCGGCTATCAATGCCGGATCGCGCAGGATTTCCAGCGCTCGATCGAAAGCGGCGCCGCTCAGTCCCTTGCCGTTCTGAAACATCCCCTTGAGTTCGGCGTTTCGCGCCGATGCGAGCACCACGGGCAGGGAAGGAATGCCTTCGCGCAGGTCCGACCCGACCGGCTTGCCGATCTTGTCCTCGGGTCCGACGATGTCCAGGACGTCATCGACCATCTGAAAGGCAAGCCCGATCGCCAGGCCAAGCTTCGCCATCGCGTCGATCGTGTAGCGCGAAGCGCCCGCAAGATCGGCGGCCACCTTGCCGCCGGCGTGGAACAGCGATGCGGTTTTGCGGGTGATGACGGCGCGATAGTCGCGGAGGCTTGCGGCCGCGCTGTGCCGGAGCCGCCCTTCCATTACCTCGCCTTCGGTCAGCTCGATACAGGCCTGCGCCGCCGTTCTGACCAGATGCTCTTCGAAACGGCCGCACAGCTCGAACGCGCGGCAGAAGAGGTAATCGCCCGCGATCAGTGTCGGAGCAAAGCCGTAACGCGCGAACGCGCTCGCTTTGCCGCGGCGGAGTTTGCCCCCGTCGATTATGTCGTCATGCAGAAGGGTCGCGGAATGGATGAGTTCGAGCGCGATTCCGGCATCGATCGCGTCTTCAACCTTTTCATCGCTGCCGCCGCACGCGCGATAAACGAGGAGAACGAAGGTCGGCCGCAGCCGCTTGCCTCCCCCATCGACAAGGTAATGGCAAATCTCGGAGATGAGGGATTCGTTGGAATCCAGCAGCCGCTTGAGTTTGACCTCAGCGGCGGCAAGATCCCGCTCGACGACCCGCGCCGGGTTAGGCGGGGGTCCGGGATGCGCGCGTACCAGCTCGATTGCTTTGGCTTTCTTCACAGGTTAGCGGAATAAATCTGCTTCAGCCGGTCGAATCAATACTTTGGCACTTCCGTCGAAGGGCTGGTAGGTGTAGCCGCGCACCAATACCGCGGGCACGCCGGCCGCTTTTTCCATCAGCAAACCCGCCGCGGCGGCCAATTCGTCGGCTACGGCGACAACGGTGTGATGAAGCTCGCGCCCGCCCAGGTCGGTGGTTCCGCGCAAATCCAGGATCGGATTCATCCCGGCAATACCCAGGCAAATTTCGGTAAGGCCGTCGCGCCACGGGCGCCCGAAGGTATCGGTGACCAGGACGGCCATATCGGCCCCGTACCGTTTCATCAGACCAGCGCGAATCCTTGCCGCGGACGCATCGGGATCGACCGGAAGGAGGATCGCGCGGTCGTCGCTGAGGCTGTTGGACTCGTCCACGCCCGCGTTTGCGCAAACCCATCCCGGACCGGTCTCGACGATAATCACGCCGCGGTCGTTCCTGACGATTCGGCTGGTCTGGCGCAGCACCAGCTCGACGGCGCGCGGATCCTTTTCCCATCGCTTCGCGAGGTTTTTGGCGAACTCCGATGGTTCAATATCGCCGAGATTGACGACGCGCCCTTCCGCCTTGGAAATAATCTTCTGGCAAACGACGAGGATGTCGCGATCCTGCGGCCTGAGCTCCGATCGATCGATTCCGTCGGCCAGCAGGCGCACGAGGTCGTCTCCCGCATTGACCATCGGAATACCTTCGATCGCGGTAAGGGTAATCGATCGCATCAGCGGCTAAGCCTACACCTCGAGAGCGCGCAGGACTACTTCCGCCAATCGGGCAGCTTTGGCGGGGGTAGTCATGATGGTGTCAGTGACGATCGGGCGCATCCCCAGCGCTTCAATCGCGCGGGCATGTTTGCGGTCGAGGGTATCAAGGACGAACACCCGCACGATGTCGCGATACATGCGGGCGATGCTCACCGGCGACACGGCCATCTTTAGCCCGCGCAGCATTTTGTCGGCTGGTCCTTTGATCGTCCTTCCGCCGACGATCGGGCTGATCGCCGCGGTCTTTGCACGCGAGCGGCGCATCGCCTCGCGCACGCCTTTCACCGCCAGGATCGGTCCGATGGAAACAAACGGATTGGACGGCGCGAGGATCGTCGCGGCTGAGTCGCGGAGCTCGCGGAGGACCGATGCGCCGGGGCGGGCGCGCGTAGCGCCTCGAAGCTCGATCCGTTCGACCGCGCCGCGAGCGCGTCCGCGAACGAAATATTGCTGAAAGGGAACAGCGGCGCGTCCGCGAAGCTTCACGAATGTTCTCACGGGATCGTCGCTCATCGGAAGCACGCGGGCTTTCACTCCAAGGGCGCGCGCGATTTCGCCGGTGACCTGGGAGAGCGAGGCCCCGCTCTTAAGCCGTTCGGTGCGAAAGATATGCGTAGCCAAATCGCGATCTCCCAGCGCGAACCAGGGCTCGCCGTAAAACCGGGAGAGCTCGCCGAGGAGCGTAAACGACTCGTCCGCCCGTCCCCATCCCTGGTGGCGGTTGACCACGTTCGCGAGCGTGTAAGTGACGGTGTCGAGGTCCGGCGACACGTGCAGGCCATAGAAGGTCTCATCGTCACCGGTATTGACGACGGCGGTCAGGCGCTCGGGAGCGATGGTGCGGACGAGTCCGCGGATGAACTTAGCTGCACCCACTCCCCCCGCAAGCGTGACTATCCGCCTGGGCGGGGGAAGCGGCGATCGGCCGCGCTCCATTCGGCGCCTTTCTTCCGTAGAGCTTCTTGTAGAGGGTGGTGCGTTCGACGGCAACGCGGCCCATCTCGCGGGCCTTCTGCTCGATCAAATCGACGGGGACGAATTCCCCGTTGTCGCCTCCGGCCTGAGCGGTGATGCTCTCCTCCATGAGAGTGCCGGAGAAGTCGTTGCATCCCGCCTTGAGCGTAAGGGCGGCGAGATCGACGCCGCATTTCACCCACGAGGTCTGGATATTGTTGATCTGTCCGCGCAGGAACAGCCGCGAGAATGCATACATCTGAAAATCCAGTTCGCCGTGCTCGCTCGGCTTTACCAGTCCCTTGCGGTACATGACCGTGTTTTCGTGGATGAAGCGCAAGGGCACGAATTCGGTGAATCCGTGCGTTTCCTTCTGGATGGTGCGAAGCAGAGCGAGATGGTTTACGACGTGGCGCGGGGTCTCGATATGCCCGTACATCACCGTGGACGTGGTCGGAACGCCCAGGGCGTGCGCGGTCGTGATGATATCGACCCAGGCGGCCACGTCGACTTTCTTGTGGCTCAGCACCTCGCGGACGGTGTCGTCGAGAATTTCCGCCGCGGTTCCGGGAATAGACCCGAGCCCGTGATCGCGGAGCATGCCGATATATTCAGGATATTCCATCCTCACCCGCCGCGCGCCGTACATGATCTCCATCGGCGAGAACGCGTGGATATGGATTTCCGGAAAGCGCGATTTGATTACATCGAGCAGGTCGCGGTACTTGAACGGCGGCATGTCGGGATTGATCCCGCCCTGCATGCAGACTTCGGTCGCGCCGCGCGCAACCGCATCGGCGACCTTGCCGAGGATGGTTTCATCCGAGTGATCGTAAGCGTCCGATTCCCAGCGCTGGCGCTTAAAGCCGCAGAACTGGCATCCGACGAAGCAGATATTGGTGAAGTTGATGTTGCGGTTGACGACGTAGGTGACTTCGTCGCCGACGTCCTCGGCCCGCGCGACATCGGCGCACTTCACCATCGCGCGCAGATCGTCACCGGTGCAGGTGTAAAGCGTAAGCCCGTCGTCCGGGGTAAGTTCGCGCCGCTCGAGGGATCGTTCGAGGGCGGCGCGGGTGGCGGGCGATGCTTTGGCCAGCAAGGCATCGAGCGGGGCCGCTTCGATCTCATCGACCCAGTTGCGCCAGTACTCAAGATTCATGATTGGCCTCCGACGGTTCGATCCCAAATCGCGCGCACAGTAGTCGCGACCGCCGGGTCGAGCCACTCATCATCTATGTATTCAGGGTAAATTGCCAAACGCTCGCCGAGCGAGAAGCCCGCGCGGGCGCACCTTTCGCCGAGGCGCTCGATATGCGGCCACGGCGCCTCGGGGTTTACGTAGTCTTTGGAGAGCGGAGAAATTCCGCCCCAATCGTTGATGCCGGCGCGAAGAAAGAGTTCGATCTGGTTGGGCGACAGGTTGGGCGGCGCCTGCACGTTGGCCTGCGGCCCCATCACCAGGCGCGCCGTCGCGATCGCGCGCAGCATGTCGTCCGCGCCCGGCTCGGGCGCATCCGCCATCGCAATCTCCGGCTTGGCGCGAAAGTTCTGGATGATGACTTCCTGGATGTGGCCGTGGCGATCGTGCGAATCGCGGATCGCGATCAGGCTCCGCGCGCGCTCGGCTGAAGTCTCGCCGATTCCGAGCAGGATTCCGCTGGTGAAGGGGATACGCAGCTCGCCGGCCTCGTCGATCATCTTCATCCGCAGCGCGGGGTCCTTGTCGGGTGCGGCCTGATGCACTCCGCCGCGCGCGCGCAGGCGGGGCGAGATGCTTTCGAGCATCAGGCCCATGCTGGCGTTGAGCGGCCGCAGCATCGCCATCTCCTCGCGCGTCATCAGGCCCGCGTTGGTATGCGGCAGCAGGCCCTGCTCGAGGGCGATCTCGCACGCGCGACCGACGTATTCGATCGTCGAGCGCACGCCAAGTTCCCGCAGAGTCGCGCGATATTCCTTGAACGCGACCTCGGGCTTGTCGCCGAGGCACATCAGCGCTTCCTTGCATCCGAGCTCGCGGCCGCGGCGCGACCATGCGGCAATCTCGTCGGGCCGCATCGTCCACGCCCCCGGATCGCCCGGGTCCTTGCGAAACGTGCAATAGGTGCATCGGTCGCGGCACAGGTTGGTAACGGGCAGAAAGACCTTGCGCGAATAGGTGACATGGCGGCCCTTGCCGCGATCGCGCAACTCACCGGCGGCGGAAACCAGGTCGTCGAGCTCGTGGTCAGGACATTCGATCAGCGAGATTGCATCGGCTTCGGAAAGCCGCGCGCCTAAAAGCGCGCGATCGAGAATGTCGCGGACGCGAGAATCCGCGCGCTGAGCGGGTTCGAATGCAACCTCGGAAACCATCTTCGGCTCTTATAAGCCATCACCCATGTGCAGGCAACCCGGTTGCTTTTCGATACCGCGGCGGCGCCTGGATGCGCGATCGGCCGCGCGGCGCAACGATCAAATCAACCGCGAAACACCGGCATCACGTCCTCGGCGAAGCGCTGGAAGTCGTCGAGAGGGAACGGCGCGATCGACATGAAGATGAAGTGGGTGACGCCCGCTTTCATGTAACGCTCGATGGTGTCGAGACACTCCTGCTTGTCGCCGATCATGATTTGCTTGCGCGCCTCGTCGGGTTGCTTTCCGCTCATCGCGCCGACAATCGCCATCATCATCTGCTCGCGTTCCCGGGGCGCACGGTAGCAGAGGCCCATCATGACGGTTTTTTCGATCTCGTCGGGATTACGTCCGACGACGTCGCAGTGGCGATTGATGACGCTGATCAGATGCCGCATTCGCTCCGCATCACTTCCGGTTGAATTCCACATATCCGCGTGCCGCGCGACGATTTTTAGCAGGGTCTTCTCGCCCTGCCCTCCCACCAATATCGGGGGATGGGGTTTGGAGAGCGGCTTTGGATTGCAGACCGCATCGACGACCTTGTAATGGCGCCCATCCAGCGAAGTCTTGTCCTGCGTGAACATCCCCTTGATGATTCGCAGCGATTCGTCGAGCGCCTGCAGGCGGCCGGGGATGGTCTTGAAATCGACGCCGAAGCTTCGATGCTCAAGTTCGAACCATCCGGCGCCAATTCCGAGGTTGAGCCTTCCGCCCGAGATGTTGTCGAGCGTCGCCGCCATCTTGGCCGTAACGCACGGATTTCTATAGGTGTTGCCGTTCACCAGCGCTCCGATGCGGGCGTGGCGGGTGTGCTGGCTCAGCGCGGAAAGCAGAGTCCACCCTTCCATGCACGGCCCCGTCGTGTCGGGCACGAAGATGGGGTAAAAATGATCGAAGACCCAAAGGGAGTCGTAGCCCCATCCGTCGGCCTTGCTCCACAGGGTAACCAGTTCTTCCCAGCTTACGTTTTGCTGTCCGGTTTGAACTCCGAACCGAATTGGATGGTTGGTGGCCATGGGCCTCTCCTCCGGCGAATCGGTTGATCAGTTTTTCTCGAGCATAACGACAGCCGAAGCGGCCATTCCCTCGCCGCGTCCCATCGCGCCCAGTCCTTCGGGATTCGTGGCCTTGACGTTCACGCGATCCTCCGGGGCTTCAATCGCGGCCGCCAGCCGCGATCGCATCGCGCCCAGAAACGGCGCCAGCTTCGGGGCCTGCGCGAAGATGGTGACATCGGCGTTGCCGAGACGCCAGCCGCGATCGGCAGCCTCCCGCCATACGTGCTCGAGCAGCACGATGCTGTCGGCGTGCGCGTAACGGGGATCGTTGTCGGGAAAATGACGGCCCAGGTCGCCCTCTCCTATCGCTCCGAGGATCGCGTTGGAGAGCGCATGGGCGGCGACGTCGGCATCGGAGTGGCCGCGCAGGCCCCTGGCATGCGCAATCTCCACACCGCCGAGAATGAGCTTTCTGCCCTCGACCAGAGGATGAAAATCAAAGCCCTGTCCGACCCGGTACTGCACGCCTAGTCCTCCCGGCGCCCCTGCATAGGCCGGCATGCGTTGACAAGCTGCAAACGGCTAAGCAAGCTTCTGTGCGATAGTGAGCAGCAAGGAGCGACCGCGATGCCGTCATTTTTGAAGAATCCCAAGTTCATCATCGGCGCTATCGTGGTCCTCTGGGTCGCCTACGTCATCTACAACAATCTCGAGAAGAGTGTCGACTTCTACCTGCTCCCGTTCAATGTCCTGACGCTTCAGCTTCGGGTCTCGGCGGTGGTGATTGGATCGGCGATATTCGGCTCGATCGTGACGCTGGTAATTCAGTTCCTTTGGAAGCGCCGCTCGAAGAACGCCTCGTCACCGGCGGTAGCCGCCCCAAGCAGCAATACCTGAGCGCGATCGCCCTTACGGAGAATGTCGGCCTCCGCGGGGCCAATCAGCAGTCCATCGGCGCGGGCGATCGAACTGAATATTCCTGAGCCCTGGTTTCCGGTGCTGGTCGCGAAAACGTCGTCGTCGCGGCGCTCGAGCTTCACCCTCACAAATTCCGTGAGACCCTTTGCGAGCTTGATGTCGGTGGTGACACGCGCGCTCGAGCGCGGCAGGCCGACCTCTCGGCGGCCGCTCATACGGAGCAACGCCGGGCGCGCATAAAGGTAGAAGCACACCAACGTCGAAACAGGATTGCCTGGCAACCCGAATACCGGGCGATCTCCCAAAGTTCCGAACTTGAGCGGACGCCCGGGTTTTTGGGCAACGCCGTGAAACAGGGTCTTCATACCGAGATCGTCGAGCACGGTCTTGACGTGATCGAACTGGCCGACCGAAACCCCGCCTGTAGTCAGGATTACGTCAAACGCCATCGCTTCGGTGATGCGCTCGCGGACTTGGGCGGGCGTATCGCGGGCAACTCGAAGTATCGCGCCGTCGCCTCCAGCTTCGCGGATAGCGCCGTAGAGAGCGTAGGCGCTCGAGTTTACGACCTGCGCGCCGGACGGGCTCTCGTCAATATCGACCAGTTCATCTCCGGTCGCGACGATCGCCACGCGCGGACGCCGATACACCCCCACCATCGAGCGATTCAGCGAGGCGATCATTCCGAGGTCGGCGGGGCCGAGCACTCGGCCGGGCTCGATTACGACCTCACCCTGTCTGACATCCTCGCCGCGAGGCCGCACGAAGGCGTGGCGTTCGGCAGGGGCGAGTATCTCGACTGTATCTCCACTTCCGCGGGTGCGCTCGACCGGCACGACCGCATCGGCACCTTGGGCGATTGGCGCACCAGTCATCGTTCTTGCAGCCTCGCCTGCTTTCACCTCACACTCGGGCATCTTTCCGGCGGGCACGGTCTCGGTGACCCTGAGCCTTACGGGATGACTTTCACTGGCGGATGCGACATCGGCGGAGCGCACCGCGTATCCGTCCATCGCGGAGTTGTCGAAGCCGGGGATGTCGCGAGGTGAACCAATTTCCTGGGCAAGGACGCGTCCGAGCGCATCGGGGAGCGCAACCCTTTCGACTCCCAGCGGGTGGACGACAGTCAGAACCTGCTGAAGGGCATCGTCAACGCTGATCACGAAACAGAAGAATACGCGGCTTGCCGATGCCTGAGAACAACGGCGGCTGAAAATTCCCTGGGGAGTTTTTGGATGGATTTCGGAGAGCTACCGCACCATCGCGGTACGAACCAGCGGAACGCGAATCTTGTAGGTATGGGCGTACGGCGGAACTCGGTCGCGCAGAATCGCCGGATTCAAGTCGTGCAATTTGGCCACGGTCGTATGATAGGAACCGGCTACTTCGGCGAGCCTCGTGCCTCCGCGCACCGGAACCTCGTGATATGCAGGGGCAGCATCGGGATCGGGATTGCCAATTCCGTATGCGGGAGAATTGTGTGCGATAAAGGCCATTGCCATGAACCGGCCCATCAGCGCGCGAGTATGGCCGGGGAGCAGGTCCATGAATTTGTTGAAGTTTTCACCGCGCAGCAGCCAGTAGCGATCTATCGCCAGATCGCCGCCGTTCCATCCGACCACCGCCACTCGCCAATCGTAACCGGCGGCATCGTGAAGGTCGGAGAGGTACTCCGCGGCGGCTTTCGTCGAGAGAATCGGGTCGCGGCGCTCGTCAACCCAGTGGTCGATACGGAGGCCGTACTTTTTCGCGGTTCCCGCGTTGAACTGCCAAGGCCCTTTGCCCCGCTTGGAAAAATCGCTCTCCGCGAACGAAAGATAGAGCATGTCCTCCGGCACGCCGCGGGCCCGGAGCGCTTGCTTCATCTCCAGGAAGAAGGGCCTGCTGCGGGCGAAGCTCGCTTCGAGTGTCTCCGGGCGCTCCAGAAAGTCGTGGACGTAACTCTGGACCAGGCTGTTGAGAATAATTGGAAAAGGAGGAACGCGCTTCGGCTGAGATACAACAAATGGCGAGTGCCGAACTCCGTTTGAATCTGTGGGAGTCGCACCGCTGAAAAAAACACTTGGCGGTTCGGGCGTTTCAGCGCGGGAGGAAAATGAAGTTCCGGCTGGCGTTTCGCTTCCCCGCGCGATAGTTGCGCCGGAAAGCGCCACCAGCATCAGACCGATCAAAGCTGCAGCGATTGGCTTGGCTCTGAGCATTCTCCCCCGAAAACGTCCAAACCCTAACCGCTGGGGGGCGTTCGGTCAACCCAAGCCAGCCCGTGGATGTTTAAAAAAAACTAATTCAAACAGGCGTCAACTGTTAATAACCTTACCCCGGATTCGAGGAACAAAGCGGCATTTTCTGTGCTTTTGACCGGGGTCATTTCGATGCGCTCGCGGCTTTATGATAAGGTTTGGAGCTGGGGGAGCCGAAGAATCGGCGGCCAAGCCTATCGCAAGTTCCCGATTGAATCTCTGGCGCGACATCATCGACAGCCTTCCGGATGCGATCATCGTGGTGGCGCGAGACGGCACACCGCTGACGGTCAATCCGGCGGCGGAAACTCTGTTCGGGATGTCCACCGTTGCGCACCGTCAGTTTGACGACCTGCTCGCCCAGAACTCCTGGCTTCGCAAGATGGTCAACTCCTGCCTTGGAAGCGGGCAGACCCTCGGCGATCCCGATGCCCTGTTGGCAGTTGGTCCCCGGTCAGTTGCGGTAAGGGCCGAGGTCTCGCCTCTGCTGGCAGAGGATGCCCGCAACGACGGGGCGATCGTACTGCTGCACGACCTGTCACACGAAAAGACCGCTGCCCAGGCCTCGGAAACGGTGGAGTCCAGCATGCGGCTTTCCCCCGCCGGTCTCGCGCATGAAGTCAAAAATCCCCTCACCGGCATCAAGGGCGCGGCTGAGCTTCTGGCCTCGATGTACCCGGGGGATGGGCGTGCGCAACAATACTGCACAGTAATCCTGGACGGCGTGAATCGCATCGCGGCCCTCGTCGAGCAGGTCTTGTCGGTCAGTTCGCCCCAGCGGCTGGCGCGGGACCCGATAAACATCCATCAGGTGCTCCATCAGGCGCTCAGGATGGCGGGTCTGTATCCAGCGGCGCCGCAATCGGTGCGTATCGAGCAGGATTTCGACCCCAGCCTGCCCGAGGTGGTCGGAGATGCGGCAGCGCTGGAAAGGGCATTCCTGAATCTGGTCAAGAATGCCGCTGAAGCGATTGGCGGCAAGGGAATCATCAAGCTGCACACCCGGATGGAGAATGAGTTTCGGATGACTGCCGAGGGGCGACGGCGGCAGTTTTTGCGCGTCGAGGTGAGCGACAGCGGACCCGGGATGGCGGAAGCGGACGTAGCCCAGCTCTTCACGCCGTTTTTCACGACCAAGCCGGATGGAACAGGGCTCGGACTTGTGCTGAGCCAGCGAATCATCGCGCTTCATGGCGGCAGGCTGTGGGCTTCGGCGGGCGGGGTCGGCAAGCGGCGCGGTGGCAAGGGGGCGCCCTCGGGGATGACCTTCAAGGTAACGCTGCCAACCGCGGTTCAATGACCGGAAGGCATCATGACTCGCCGGGAGATAGCAACTATCCTAATGTCAAAGCTGGATTGCGAAATCGATCGATGTCATCCGTAGAACCGAATCTGTCCGACAATTCCAATATCGACGCCGTGGCTCGTGCGCGAATTCTGATCGCCGACGACGATCCCGCCATCCGCCTGGTACTGCGCCATCGGCTCGAGGCCGACAACTACGCGGTCGAGGAAGCGTCGGACAGCGCCGGAGCGCTTGAGGCACTGCGCTCCGGGCGCTTCGACGTCGCCCTGGTGGACATCATCATGCCGGGTGTGGGCGGGCTGGAGGTGCTCTCGGCCGCGCGCGCGGAAAACCTTCGCACGCTCATCTTCATAATCACGGCCGCGAGCACGATGAACAACGCGGTCGAGGCGATGAAGCGCGGCGCCCACGATTACCTGACCAAGCCGTTTGCCAATCTCGACTTGGTCGCGGCAGCAGTCGGCAGGGCGGTCGAAGTTGCGGCGCAGGCGGCGGACTTGGACCGCCTCAAGAACGAGGTGAACCGCCAGCTCGTCGGCGGCGAAATAATCGGCCGCAGCCCCGCGATGCAGGAGGTTTACAAGCTTATTGGGCGCGTGGTCACCAACGACGCGACGGTGCTTTTGCTGGGCGAGAGCGGAACCGGCAAGGACCTGGTGGCGCGCGCGATACATTTCAAGTCGGCGCGATGGCGCGCACCGTTCGTCGCGGTCAACTGCTCGGCTATTCCCCAGGGGCTTCTGGAGAGCGAGTTGTTTGGGCACGAACGCGGATCGTTCACGGGAGCGACCGAGCGTCGCGCGGGGAAGTTTGAGATGGCCGATGCGGGAACGATCTTTCTCGATGAAATCGGCGACCTTCCTCTCGAGCTTCAGCCCAAGTTGCTGCGGGTGCTGCAGGAGCGGGAGTTTTCGCGGGTTGGCAGCGTCGAGACGTTGCGAGTTAAGGCGCGGGTGATAGCCGCGACCAATCAGGACCTGCAGAAGCTGGTGGCATCTCGCCGCTTTCGCGAAGATTTGTATTTCCGGCTCCACGTCATCCCGATTCATCTCCCGCCGTTGCGCGACCGCCGCGAGGACATTCCCGAGCTTACCGACTATTTCGTCGGCAAGGCGGCGCGGGAGATGGGCGCGAAGGTATCCGCGATCAGTCCGGAGGCTCGCGCGAAGCTCGCCGCCCACAGTTGGCCCGGCAACGTACGCGAGCTTGAAAACGCGGTGCTGCGCGCCTCATTGCTGGCGCCCGGCAACACCATCCGCGCTGAAGACATCGAGCTGTCGCAAGGAGGCGGCACTCCCCAGGTCAATCCGGAATCGATCGCCGCGCGCGGAGATGGCGCAGCGCTGGCGGAGTTGATCGCCGGACGAATCGGGCAGTGGCTCGACTCGCCTGACGGTGAAGAGCCGCGCGACCTCTACGAAAAGCTGGTCGCCGAAATCGAAAAACCGCTCATCGAACTGGCGCTCAAGCGCACCAGCGGCAACCAGGTGAAGGCGGCGCGGATGCTGGGACTGAACCGGAACACGCTGCGCAAGAAGATCACCGATCACAAGATCGTTCTGACCAAATACCCGGGGTAGCGATGAAACTGGCGTCGCACTTCTATGCGATCGTCGATCCATTCGCCGGACACGATCCGCTAGAACTTGCGCATACGCTGCTTGAAGCGGGCGCGCGTATCCTTCAGCTCCGCCTCAAGGAGTCATCGGGACGCGATTTTCTAGCCGCGGCGATCGGGATCGGCAGGATGTGCCGCGAACGCGGCGCGACGTTCATCGTAAACGACCGCGCGGACATCGCGATTCTGGCCGATGCCGATGGAGTCCATCTGGGGCAGAAGGACATTCCGCTGGAGGCGGCGCGCCGGATGATGGGCCCCAACAGGATCATCGGCATCTCGACCGCGAGCGTTGAGATGGCGCGCGCGGCCGAGGCTGGGGGCGCGGACTATATCGGGTTCGGTCCGATGTATGTCGGCGGCCTCAAGAACATCAAAGCCGGCCAGGGCCTCGAAAACCTGCGCGCGGTCCGCGCCGCGGTGCGCATTCCGATCGTGGCCATCGGCGGAATAACCGAGGCGACCGTACCCGAGGTGCTCGGGGCAGGCGCGAACGCCGCCGCAATCATCACGGACGTAGTCAAAGCCCCCGACATCGCAGCCAAGGTGCGAAGCCTCCTCTCCCTCGCCGCAGCTTAGGCCTGTCGCTCGATAGTCAGATCGGCACGGCGAAGCCGGCGCCGCTTAAGATGAACAGAGCACCGACCACGATGCTGTAGGCGCCGGTTGCGATCATCACGCAGCGGTAGATGGACTCGCGCAGGTTCGAAAGGTGAAACATCCCTGCCGACGCGATCGCCATCAGCGTGTTCATCGCCAGCAATCCAGCCGCAAACGCAAGCACGCATAACAGACCGCCGGCCCATCCGCCCGCTCCCGCGGACAGGACGAACAATCCGAGCTGGGTGGGAGTTTCCGCGCCGATTCCGTGGATGATGCCGACGGTGAAGGCGGCGCGTCCGCCTGGAGGATCGACCCTTGCGGTCTCGGGCGGCGCCGTGCGCATCGAGACGCGCGATTTGAGCCATCGGCCCGCGCGCCGGATGAGTTCGAAGCGCGTTGGTGGACGAACGTCGCGCGGACCGCGAATTATCGCGCTCAGCACGTACGCGCCGAGCACGACAAGGGTGCAGCCGACGGCGCCTTCGAGAATCTGATCGGACAGCTTGGGCATCGCCATCCCGAACCACACCGACACGGCTCCGAGGACGGTGACGATGGTCGCGTGACCCAATCCATAAAGAACGGCGACTCCGATCGCTTGCGAGGGGCGGCGCGCCGTGCCGGTGAGATCGGCGATGGCGGCGACGTGGTCGTAGTCAACGCCATGGCGAAAGCCGAGAAGAGCCGCGGCTGCGGTGGCGGTCGCTACTCCTTCATAAAGCATTCAACATCCTGGAGAACGCCGCGCTAGCCGGTCCTACGCGGTGACCGCGGCTTCGGCCGGCGCCAGGCGCGCCTGCTCGACCTCGAGGGTCCGGCATGCGAGCGAAGCGGCGGCGCCCAAAATACACAGAACGATAAACGCATCGAAGGCGGCGTAGTAGCTTCCGAACGAATCGAATATCTGTCCCGCGGCCACGGGTCCGACCGCGGCGCCGAGGGTGTTGAAGACTCCGGCCAGACCGCCGATCGTTCCGAAGCGCTTCAAACCCATCGAATCCGCCGCCAGGAGCGGAATCAGAACCAGCGGCGCTCCCAGCGTGAGCCCGAAGACCAGCACGAACGCGATCAACATCGGCACGCTGGCGGCTCCGAAGATGAGCGAGATGCCGACCGCCGCGCCGATAAAGTTCACCGCCAATGCCACCCGCGCGCTCACCCGATCGGAGAACATCCCCATCCCAAGCTTTCCAACCGACGCACAGGTGTAGACAAGACTCATCATCGAGGCGGCGAAGGTGGCGGTATAGCCGAGGTTGATCATGTGATGGATGAGATGGAGGCCGGCGCCGGCGGCGACGCAAGCAAAGAGAAACTGGGCCGCGGAAACCATCCAGAACGACCGCGTCCGCAGCGCCTCGCTGAGTTCAAGTCCGGGCAGCGCGTCGCTTGAAGCCACGAAATCGTCTTTGCGCGCCTCGGGCGGGCGGCTTCGCACCTGCCAGAGGATGAGCGGAATGGCGATGAAAACCATCGGCGCGGCTAGCGTCACATACGCGGAGCGCCATCCACCGAAATGCACGATCGCGAAGTTGCCGACCATCGTCATCCCGGCGCCGCCCAGCGACGTCCCGGCGAACGTAAATCCCATCGCCATGCCGCGGCGCGCACCGAACCAGTTGGCAACGATCAGCGAGGCGGGCAGCAGGGTTGCCGCGGCAATTCCGACACCGAGCACGATGTACGCGGCCAGCATCACGCCGAACGTCTCGGCGCGGCTTGCAATTAGAAAGGCGGATACGGACAGGGCGACGCCGATTATCATGATGATGCGGGCCTCGATTCGATCGAGGAGCAGGCCGATGAGCGGGCCGCCGAATCCGGCGGACAGGGCGAGCGCGCTTGTGAGCCATGCGGTTCGCGCATGGGTCCATCCGAAATGCTTGAGAAGCTGCGGAAAGAAAAGGCTGCTGGTGTTGTAGCCCGAGCCAAAGACCACAAACAGGGTGACGAACAGGCTCGCCACCAGGATCCATCCCTGCCGATCGCGAGCAGTCATTGACAAATGGTTCCCCTGGGCTGCCGTCGGTTCGGGACCGGCGGCGCGTCAGAGTCTTATAGCTTCACCCTGCGCGAGCGTCGAGCGATCCGCTTGAAGCCGGCGCCATCGCCGGCCTCGATCGGGACCTACTCGAGGGCGGTAATCGGGATAAAGCCTTCGAGTCCGCTTTTCATGCGGATCTTCATGTAGTTGAGTGCGATGCCGACAACGTGAACATCGTGGCCCTTGTGGACCTCGGAAAGTTTTTTGGCCCATCGATTCGGCTTTTCAAGCACGGAGGCGTTCGAGGTCAGATTGAAGATTTTGTCGGTCGGCTTCACCAGATCCACGGCGGCCGGATCGATGTAGCCGGTCTGGCCCGACTTGAGACTGACGCGCAGAAAATAGTGGGTCGAGCCGGTGACCTGGATGAGCTTGTCGGCACGCGCCATCTCGATCTGCTTGCTTGACCTGGAAGGTTCGACCAGCACTGGCGTGTCTTTGGTAAGCCGCAGAAGCGCGTTGGCGGGCTCGACCTCAAAATGAGGCGCCGGCGTTTCCTTCGCTTCCTTGCGGGCCGCCGCGCTCTTGCGAGGCGCGGGCGGCGGAGTCACGCGTTTGGGAGCGGGAGGAGGAGTACCCTCATCGCTCGGGACAACGGTGGTTTCGGGAACGTCGGATTCTCCCAGTTCAGCGCGCGCGACCGATGAAGCCAGACAGATGCCGGCGGCCAGCAGGATTGCCAGCGCCGCTGTTTGAATGATGTTCGAACCGCCCTCCATCGCCTCTCCCCTCCACCTCCACTAAGCAATCAGCATGCGCCGCACACCGTGCATCGATGCACGTCGCAAGGTTTGGTTTGATGTTCGAAATGAGCTTTGCCGCGTTCGGACAAGAGAAACCATTTATGGATGTGATGGTCGATGAAGTCCCACGGCAAGACCTCATCGTGTCCATACCGCCTTGTAACGTAAAAGTCGGGATTGGGAAGCGCGCGGGCGCCGCTTTCGGCTTCGCGGCGGATGGCTTTCAGCTCGCCCCATATTTCTCCCGGCGATTCGCATTGCGCCGCCTGCAAGCGTTCGAGGATGGCGCCGACTCTGCGATCTCCGCGCGACACCATGGTCTGAAAATATGCTTCGCGCGGCGACTCCGCATCGAGCTCCGCGCCAAGCCTGCCGAGATCCGCTCGCAGCATCGAAATCTTGCGTCTGAGCGCGCGCGAGTCTTCCATCGGGTCCCATTGGAAAGGAGTCCACGGCTTCGGTACGAAAGGATTCAGCGACACGGTCACCTTTCCAATCCGCTGGCGGGCGGCACGCGCGCGGTCCAGGATCGATCCGGTCAGGCGCGCAATCGCCATCACATCGTCGTCGTGCTCCTCGGGCAGACCCACCATGAAATAGAGCTTCAGGTTCTCGACGCCCTCGCCCATCATCATCGATGCGGCGCGCAGAATCTCTTCTTCGGTGAGGTTCTTGTTGATCACCTTGCGCATCCGCTCGCTCCCGGCCTCGGGCGCGACGGTGACGCTGCGCGCGCCGTTGCGGCCAAGGGCGGCGGCAAGTTGCGGCGAGATGCAATCGGCCTTGAGCGAGGACGGCGACAACCTGCCGCCCGCATCGGCTACGCTTTCGGCGATTCGCGCGACGCCCGGAACGCTGGCCATCTCCGCGCCGACCAGCCCTATAACGCCGCGCTCGCCCAATCCGCGCCGCGCTTCCACCTCGATTCTCTCGGGAGAGCGATAGCGAATCGGGCGATACATGAAGCCGGCCGCGCAGAAGCGGCATCCCCATTGGCATCCGCGGCTCGCCTCGACCAGGTACATGTCGCCGAAGACCGACTCTTCGGTGAGGATTAGCGATGAAGTGTTGAAACGGTTCAGGTCGCGAATCAGGCGGCGATTTACGGCGGGTTTGCCCGGACCCGAATAGCGGACCGCCCGAAGACCTCCATCTTCGCGGTACTCAGGATGGAAGTAGTCGGGGAAATAGGCTCCCTCCACTTCGGCCAGAGCTTCGAGGCAATCGGGCTTGCGGCGCTCGGCGAGATAGCGGGCGAGGAACTCCGGCACCATCTCCTCGCCTTCGCCGATAAGGAACAGGTCGATGAAATCGGCGATAGGCTCGGGGTTCAGAAAGATTGCGGAGCCGCCCGCGATGATCAGCGGAAAATTTCGTCCGGCGCGCTCGTTGCGCCTTGCCGGAATTCCCGCCATCCGCAGAATCGAAAGGACGTTCAGATAGTCGGTCTCGAAAGCGACCGAGAACGCGAGGATATCGAAGTCGGAGAGTGGGCGACCGCGCTCAAACGAAACGATCCTGCTCCTTCCCGCGCGCATCGCTTCGCGTTCGTCAGCGTCGGGCAGGAATGCGCGGTCCGCGTCGACGGACGGATTCGAATCGAAGATATGGAAGACTGCCTGGTAGCCAAGATTGGCCATCCCAAGGCGGTAGATGTTCGGGTAGATGACGCAGACGGAGACATCGCCGCCGGGGCGGCGCTCGTAAAGCACCTTTTCCCGGCCAAGCCGGTCCAGCGCACGTTTGCGCGACAGGTACTGCGCCTCAGGCATGATTCAGTAGATTATCGTCCGTAGTTTGCGCCGCTCAAGTAGGAGGATGGCCTCGTTCCGCGGTCACGCGCTCGGGATGGGAATAGACGTTGAACGCGCCGTTTCGCAGGAAGCCGACGAGCGTCGTTCCAGCCTCATCCGCCAATTCGATTGCCAGCGAGGACGGCGCTGAGACGGCTGCCACGAGCGCGACACCGGCCGCCGCGGCCTTCTGGACGATCTCGAAGCTCAGCCGCCCGCTGACCATCAGGACCGACTGGCTGAGAGGAAGGAGGCCTCGACCCATCGCCCATCCGACGATCTTGTCCACGGCGTTGTGGCGGCCGATATCTTCTCGCAGCGCTTGCAGGATGCCGGCGGGGTCGAACAGGGCGGCGGCGTGAGCCGCGCCGGTTTCGTTGAACAGAGCCTGCCGGGCGCGCATCTTCCCGGCAAGCTCGGCCAGGAGGCGCGCCGAGATCGAAAATCCATCCGCCGCCCTTTCGATTCGCCTGCGGATAGAATCGATGGAGGTCTTGCCGCAGAGTCCGCAACTTGAAGTCACCGTGAAGTTTCGCTGAAGCCGCTCGCGCAGATCCTCCGCCGCAACGCGCAGGATCACATCCACGATGTTCGGCTCGGGCCTGCCGGCATGGTCGCGCACGCGGCGAATCTCGCCGATCTCATCGGCGACGCGAACAAATCCTTCCGCGAACAGAAATCCGGCGACAAGCTCTTCGTCGTGGCCCGGCGTGCGCATCGTCAGCGTGAATCGGCGCCCGCCCAGGCGGATCTCGAGCGGTTCCTCGACCGCGACAATCTCAGTCCCGCGATCGGATACGCCGCCGCGCCATCGCCGCGCCTCCCGCGCAAGGGTTCTATTGCGGTCCGAATCGCCCACGATGGTAGAGTATCATCGCGCAGGGTGTGTTGCGTCTATCCGGATAACCGATGAACGATACTCGCCAACCGATCAGTCCGGACACCGCGCGGAAGCATTCGCGGCTGCGCGGCGCCGCCAAATCCCACAGCGTCTGTCCGTATTGCGCGGTCGGATGCAGCCAGAACGTGTACACGAAGGGCGGCGAGGTAATCGATATCGAGGGCGACCCGGAAAGCCCGATCAACGAGGGCACGCTATGCCCGAAGGGCGCCAATACGTTCCAGCTCGTCTCGAATCCGCATCGCATCACCAAGGTGATGTACCGGGCGCCCTACAGCGATCGATGGGAAGAGCGGCCGCTGGATTGGGCGATGGATCGGATCGCGCGGCTGGTGAAGGAGACGCGCGATCGCGATTTCGTGGAGCGGTCGGCAGAAGGTATCGAGGTCAGCCACGTCAAGACCATCGCGCATCTCGGCGGCGCGACGCTCGACAACGAGGAAAATTACCTGATCAAGAAGCTGTTCAGCGGCGGGCTTGGTTTTCTTGCGATCGAAAACCAGGCGCGCATATGACACAGCGCGTCGGTGCCCGGTCTGGGCGCCTCCTTTGGCCGCGGCGCGGCCACCACGTTCCAGCGTGACCTGGCCAACAGCGACTGCGTGCTGATCATGGGCTCGAACATGGCCGAGGCGCATCCGGTGGGCTTCCGATGGGCGCTGAAGGCGCGCGAGCGCGGCGCGCGGCTGATCCATGTCGATCCGCGGTTCACGCGCACTTCCGCGATGGCCGACACATATGTTGCGATTCGCGCGGGATCCGACGTCGCCTTCCTGGGCGGAATCATCAACTACCTGCTCGAACACGATCTTTGGTTTCACGAGTATGTCCTGCACTTCACCAATGCCGCGACGGTCGTGGCCGAGGGCTATGTCGATGCGGAGGATGGCGGCGGGCTGTTCGCGGGTTTCGACCCATCGACGGGACGCTACGACCGGGATGCCGGCGCATGGGGATACAGCATCGCGGGCGGCGCTCCCGAACAGGACCCGACGCTGCGGCATCCGCGATGCGTATTCCAGATCCTGCGCCGTCATTTCGCGCGCTACACGCCGCAGACGGTCGCGGAAATCTGCGGATGCTCGCCGGCGGACGTGATTCGCGTCGCGGAACTGCTTGCGCGCAATTCCGGACGCGAGCGCACCAGCGCGATCGTCTATGCGCTGGGATGGACCCAGCATTCGACGGGCGTGCAGATGATTCGATCGGCCGCGATAATCCAGCTCCTGCTCGGCAACATCGGCAGGCCCGGCGGCGGGATTATGGCGATGCGCGGTCATTGCAGTATCCAGGGCTCGACCGACCTCCCGACGCTCTACGATTTGCTGCCCGGATACCTTCCGCAGCCCGCGGTTGTTCCCGAGCAGGCCACGCTCGCATCGTATCTGCAAAACGGACGCGGCTTCTCGGCAGCCTTGAACAATCGCGCGGCGGGCTTCTGGCAGGAAGAAGCGTTCGCCGGCTATTGGGCGAACCTGCCGCGCTTTATGGTGAGCCTGCTGAAGGCGTGGTATGGCGACAGCGCGGCCCGCGAAAACGATTTCGGCTACGGGTGGCTTCCCAAAAACGATGGCGACCACTCGGAGCTGGCGACGTTTTTCAGGATGTACGAGGGCGGCGTGCGCGGCCTGTTCCTGATCGGGCAGAACCCCGCCGCGGGCGCGCCCAACGCGGAGCTCAATCGAGCGGCGCTGCGCAATCTGGATTGGCTGGTGGTGCGCGACTGGTTCGAGCACGAGAGCGCGAACTTCTGGTACGCCGATCCGCGCATCGATGATCCGAAAAAAATCAGGACCGAGGTCTTCTTTCTGCCCGCCGCCTCGATTCCGGAAAAAGACGGCACCTTCACCAACACCGAGCGCCTGATTCAATGGCACGAGAAAGCGGTCGATCCGCCCGGAGATTGCAGGTCGGACGCCTGGTTCATCTACCATCTCGGAAAGCGGCTCAAGGATCTGTACCGCGAGTCGGCGCTGAAACGCGACGAGCCCATCCGCAACCTCACCTGGAACTACGAGCGCGATGAACCGGAGCGCCTTCCGGACGGAACGCTGAGCCGGATCGGCGATGAACCGGATATCGAGAAGGTGCTCAAGGAAATCAACGGCCGGCGGCTTTCCGACGGCGCGATGCTCGAAAGCTTCGCGGAGTTGCGCGACGATGGATCGACGGCCTGCGGTGCATGGATCTATTGCGGAGTGTTTCCGCGGGAAGATTTCAATCGCGCGCGGTCGCGCAATCCCGCGATAGTCGAATCCACCTACCCTGAATGGGCATACGCATGGCCCGCGAATCGCCGCGTGATGTACAACCGCGCTTCCGCGGATCCCGAGGGACGCCCCTGGTCGGAGCGCAAAAAACTCATCTGGTGGGACGAGCAGCAGCGCAAATGGATCGGCAACGACGTGCCTGACTTCGAGGTTGCGAAGCCCCCTTCTTATCGGCCTGGAGCGGATGCGCGCGGGATGGACGCGATTGCGGGCGATGCTCCGTTCATCATGCATCCCGACGGACGCGGATGGCTGTACGCACCGTCCGGCGTCAAGGATGGCCCTCTGCCCGCGCATTACGAGCCGCGAGAATCTGTTACCGAGAACAGGCTTTACGAGACCCAGACCAACCCGACGCTGCGCGAGTACGCAAGCGAGATCAACCAGCTTGCGCGGCGGGTCGATCCCGATTTCCCAATCGTAGCGACCACCTATCGGCTGACGGAACATTACCTGTCCGGTCCGATGAGCCGCTTCAACAGTTGGCTCAACGAGCTTCAGCCGGAGATGTTCGTGGAGTTGAGCCCGGAACTCGCGAACGAACGCGGCATCGAGCATCGCGGATGGATGGTGGTGGCGACGCCGCGCGGCGAGATCGAGGCGCGCGCGATGGTAACCAGGCGAATCCGGCCGCTGACCATCGAGGGGCGCACGGTGCATCAAATCGGACTGCCGATTCATTGGGGCTATGCGGGCGAAACGGTGGGAGCAATCGCGAATGACCTGACCGCGCTGATCACCGACCCCAATGTCAGCATGCACGAAGCGAAGGCGTTCTCGTGCAAGGTGCGAAGCGGGCGGCTCGCGCGAAGCAACCTCGGCGAACCCGTGCCCGCCGCGCCGCGCGCGAATCGCAGCGATCCGATTCCCGGCACGCCGCGATGGGCCGAGCCGGAGGGAAGATTCAATTCCCGGGGGCTGCGCCGCCGCGGTTAGCATCGAGCGCAATTTCAATTCCTTGCCGACTCGTTAGAATGGCCCGCGATGGGCATCCTGGCTGACCTCTTCTACCCGTTTCGGCGCCCCGCGCAGCCGCCCGCGCGCCCCGCGACAGGATTTTTTACCGACACCACGCTGTGCATCGGATGCAAGGCATGCGAGGTCGCCTGCAAGCAGTGGAACCAACTGCCATCCGACGGCTTCAACTTCACGGGTGACAGCTACGACAACACCCAGGCGCTCTCGGGCACGACGTGGCGGCACGTGGTGTTTGTCGAGCAGTTTCCGCAGCCGCAGAAGACGGAGAGCGGGTTCGCGCCGGAGGCTTTGGATATCGAAGCGCTGCTTGCGGAGCCGCCGGCGGGGCGATGGCTGATGATGAGCGACGTATGCAAGCATTGCGGCATCGCGCCCTGCGAAATCGCGTGCCCGACGGGCGCTCTGATCGTCAACGAGTTTTCGAACATCTATGTGCAGAACGACATTTGCAACGGATGCGGCTATTGCGTGGCGGCCTGCCCGTTCGGAGTGATCGCGCGCAGCCCGCTGGACGGGCACGCGCACAAGTGCACGCTGTGCTACGACCGCCAGCGCGATGATATGCCGCCCGCGTGCGCCAAGGCGTGTCCGACCGGATCGATTCAGTTCGGCCCGATCGATGAACTGCGCGTGCGGGCGCATGCGCGGCTGGAAGAACTCGACGCGCGCGGCGTTTCGGGCGCGTATTTGTATGGCGACTCTCCGTCGGCATCGTATTCCGCGCTCAACGCGTTTTTTCTGCTGATCGACAAGCCGGATCGCTATGGGCTTCCGAACGACCCCGAGCGCCCGCAACTTCATCTGCGCGGCGACTATCTGCGGGCCGCCTTCGGAACGCTCGCCGCGCTCGCGGTGATCGCCGCATCGCTGATGAGCCATGTCTTCTGAGGCCTCCGTGCAACCGCGCATCGTCACCAAGGCTCCGCCGTGGCACGGATGGGTAACCGCGGACCTTTTCCTGCTTTCAACCGCGTCGGGAACGTTCACGATGGCGGCGATGGTGGTGCTGCTGCGGCCGTGGGAAATGGATGCGCTTGCGCGGGCGGCTTTTTTGATCGTGTTTCCGCTGATGCTGGCGGATCTGGCCTGCCTGATTCTCGATCTGGGAGACCCCGCGCGCTTTCATCATATGCTTCGGACCTTCAAGCCGTCATCTCCGATGTCGGTCGGTGTGTGGACGATAAGCGCGTTCTCGTTCATCGCGTTCCTCGCCTTCATTGCGGAAATCCTGGATTGGCCCCAATCCGCGATTCGGAGCATCGCGGCCGCGGGCCTGGTTCCCGCCCTTGTCGCCGGTGCATACAAGGGGGTTCTGTTCAGCGCCACCGCGCAACCCGGATGGCGCCGGATGCGATGGCTGGGCGGCGCGTTCGCGGTGTCATCGGCATCGATGGGAGCGGGGTTGATGCTCGCGCTGGCGGCAGGGGCCGGACAGCCGGGAGCGGCGCGGCTGTTTCGCTTCATCGTGATGTGGCTGCTGGTGCTGAACGCGCTCGCAGTGCGGCGCGTGATGGGAAGCACGGCAACGACGGGCCATCTTAGCGACGTCGGCGATCGCCGGGCGGCGCTGCGCGTGAGTCTTTGTTACACGGGCTTCATCGTCGCGGGACTTGGCGTGCCAATCGTTCTATGCGCGATTGGCGGCGGGAACTCGACGATCGACGGACTAACAGCGGCGATAGTGCTGGGCGGCGGGCTCGCATCGCGCCAGTTCCTGGTGGCGCTGCCGCATCGATCCGCCCCCAACCGAACTTAAAGTATCGCTTCAATTGAGGTCCGGAACCAACTCCGAATCACCCATCTAACGAACGAAATGGTCGAGCAGAGGCCGGCCTTTGCCAAACCTGAAGGACTGCTTGATGGCCGCCGTCACGTAGCGCTTGGCGGTACGCACCGCCTCCTCAAGCGCCATGCCGCGCGCGAGGCAAGCGGCTATTGCCGCCGAGAAGGCGCATCCGGTGCCATGCGCGCCCGGCCCCTCTACTCTGCGCGTTCGAAACTCGACGAAGCGGCGGCCGTCGAAGAGCACATCGACGGACTGCTCGCCGTGGCGATGCCCTCCCTTAATCACGGCGGCCCGCGCACCCATCGCAATCAATCGCTCGGCCGCAGCCTTCATATCCGCATCACGGACGATTCTCATTCCGGTGATCGTCTCGGCCTCGGGCAGATTGGGCGTGATCACCCGCGCGATCGGAAGCAGGAATTTAACCATCGCACGCTCGCCTGCGCGATCGAGGAGCCGCTTGCCCGCGCTCGATACGATTACGGGATCGACGACGGGAGCGGGCAGACGAAGCTCCTTGATTATTCGGGCGACGGCGCGCACCGCGGCGGCGGTTCCAAGCGCGCCGGTCTTGATCGCGTCGGGACGCCGCTCGCTCGCGACGACTTCGATCTGGCGCGCGATCATCGCAGGGGCGACCGGCGCGACTCGGCGGACGCTCGAGCTGTTCTGCGCGATTACCTGAGTCAGGGCGGAGAAGCCGTAGACCCCGAGCGCGGCGAACGTTTTCAGATCGGCCTGAATCCCCGCGCCCCCGCCCGGATCGCTGCCCGCAATCGTGAGCGCAACTATCCTCGGATGCTTTCGCGAACTCATTTGGCTCCGCCCCCGGCTCATCGCTTTCGCATTCGCCGTTTCGCCGCCATACAATCCATCGTTAGAGAAAGGCAAATAGTTCCGTCAGCGAGCGAATCTCAAGGTCGGCTTCGGGATCGGAGCCGTGGCGAGCGACGCCGTTTCGATTCAGCCATACTGCGGTGAGGCCGGCGCCTTTGGCGCCGGCGACGTCTTTGGTCAGACTGTCGCCGATGTGCCATACCTCGGCCGGTTCCAGCGCAAGCGCATCGAGAGCGAGACGGAAAGCGGCGCGATCCGGTTTGGCGACCCTGGTTTCGCCGGAAATCACGATCGCATCGAACCAATGCTCGATTTTGAGCACGCGCAGCTTGGCGCGCTGGGTGTCGGAAGCGCCGTTACTGACGAGCGCAAGCGGGATGCGCGCGCGCCTGGCGGCCGAGATCAGGCCCTCCACGTCGTCAAATAATCGATGCGAATCGCGCGCCAGTTGGCCGTGAATGCCGGCCACGAGCCGCACCGCCGCCTCGTCATGGCATCCGCAGGCTTCCAGGGTGCGCCGCCATGCCTCCAGGCTCACCGATGCGCCGTCGAGCTCTCCGAGCAATTCTTTTATCTCCACCTCGTGCCAGTATCGGCTCCATACTTCGGCGTTCGCGCTGATCATCCGCGGCGCGTCCAGACCAGGTTGACTTGCAGCCATCATCTCGCAGGCGCAGGCAATCGAATCCTGGAAGCGGCTGCCGTCGAGCAGCGTTCTATCGAGGTCGAATGACAACGCTCGAAATGGCTTCATCGCGGAGTTTCGCTCCGGCGCCTGCGGCCTAAGGCATAGCCCTGCTTCCCGATGCGCGCAAACGGCGGCGGATGGCGCGGTTTTTCAGCGGCAGAGGCGCGCGAATCATCGCGCGATTGATTGATGCGCGAGCACCGGGGTATTTTCGACCGTAAGACGCCGCTGAGACTATTTTGTATGGCGACTCGGGAGGAATCCGAATTTCTAAATCTGCCGTTTCAGCAAAAGCTGGAATTCCTTTATGGTCTTCCGGCCCGGCAGAAACGCGACCTGATTTTGTCCGCGCCCGAGGCCGAGCGGCTCGTTCAATCCTTCTCGCCGGAGACGCTTTTCTACACGGTCAAGGAGATCGGCGCCGCCGACGCGAGCGACCTGCTGAGCCTCGCCCTCCCCGAGCAGGTGAAATCGCTCTTCGATCTCGATTGCTGGAACAAGGATCGGCCCGATCTGAACCGGATGCGGGAATGGATTGAGACGCTCGCGGAAGCCGGGCGGCGCCGTCTCGCCGACGGGCTGATGGAACTGGACATGGAGATCGTGGCGCTGCTGTTGCGCAGCTATATCAAGGTCCATCGCCTTGACGATCCTTCGCTCTCCGAAGACCCGCCCTCGAACCGTTACGTGCAGTTCGATGAGCACTACCTGATCGAATTCATCCGCAACGACGATATCACGTCCGCGATCGGCGATTTTCTCGAAGAGGCCTTCGAGCGCGATTACAAATATTTCGCCGGCCTGCTCGAGGACGTTTACTGGGGAGTCGAGGCGGAGCTGGAAGAGCAGGCGTATCAGTTTCGGCGCGCCCGCCTGAGCGACCGCGGTTTTCCCGATTACTTCGAGGCCCAGGACGTCTTCGCGTACCTGAATCCGAATGACTTTCTCGCGATTCGCGATCGCTACGAAAAGCCGAGCCGCGCGGATCTGCTGGCCGATGACGAAGTGATTGCGCCCGACTTCGCTCCGGCGGTAGCGGATGGCGACAATTCGCTGCTGAGCGCCGCGCTTACGGCAGGGTTCGCCGCCGAGGGCAAACGGCAGTTCCGCAGCGAGATGGCGATGGTGTCGAACCAGGTTCTGGTCGCGCGCGCGGTCGATTTCGGAGATCTCGACGCGGTCCGCGAGGCGATCGCCACCACCCAGCATTATCTGAACCTCGGCCTCGAACATCTGGCGGCGGGCGATCTGCCGACCGCGATCGAGCATCTGCGCGACACGCACCTCAAGCTGCTGTTTCGCCTCGGCGTAAGCCTGACCATCGACCTGAGGAAGCGCGCCGAGCAGACGGTTGCGCGCCTTGGGCTGCCGCCGCAAAAGACGCGGACCGTCTCGCACCTCGACTCGCCGTATCGCGAAGCGCTGTCCGGATTCCTGGCGCGCATGCCGCGTTTCTATTCCGCGCTCGACGGAGGCGGGGCAGTCGACCTGCGCGACTTCCGCGCGATGCGAGATCTGCATCTGGGCTACGCGATTCTCGATCAGATCGACGCGATGGCGCCGCTGTTCCGGGGGCTGCTCGAGATCGACATCGCTTCCGCGCCGTTCCGCGCCGAAGTTGCGGCGCGCGATGTGCGGATGAGCCAGGTGCTGCTGACGGCGCTGGTGCGCAACGCGCTGGAAGGCCGTCTGTCCGCGGATCCGATCGAGGCATCGCGGCTTGACGCGGTGCGCTCCGCGATCATCGGCGGGAAGCCGGGAAGGCTGCGCGAGGAATTTCGCGGCGCGGTCCAGCGCCTGATGGCGGAGCGGCTCGATCAGGCGACGCGGCTGGCGAGCGCCGACTTCGTCAACTCCTGCCTGAACGTTCTGGAAGAGGATTTCGCGGAACTGGGCCGGCAGATCGATCCTCGGTTCCTGCGATCGCTCCTCGTCCGCCGCGGCTGACGCCCCCCTGCCGTTCTCTTTCCGCTACTGGCGGGGAAACGACACGTTGTGTTCGGCGCCGTCGTGACTGACGCGCAGCACGATGGTCGGACCCTGTTCCGCCGATGCTACCTTGCCGAAATCGCCCGGCGTGGAGACCGGATGCGTCCCGATCTGAGTGATGATATCGCCGCGCTCGACTCCGTTTCGCGCCGCCGTCTCGCTCACCGACGCAACCAGCACGCCCTTGGAAGCGTGAAAATACTGGGCCAGAGCGGGGGTAAGCGCCTGCACGGTTATTCCCAACGCGCTGGCGGTCTGCGGCTCGTACCTGGAGCGGATGTCGGGATGAGTTCCTTCCTCGAACAGGCGCGACGCGACAAAGATCGGCGCCCCGACTCCCGCGGCCAGCGCGATTGCATCGCTCGGGCGGCTGTCAATCTTGTTCTTGCCGCCGTTCAGGTAAATCGTCGCGTAATACACCTCGTCGCGTTCGTCGAAGATCGAGACGCAGTCGATCTGATTGCCCGTATCCAGGATGACCGACTCCAGAAGTTCGTGAGTCAGTGGACGCTCCGGCTTGAGGCCGTGAAGGGCGCGCATGATCGCGTCGGCCTCGTTGTCGCCGATTAGGATGGGGAGTTCGCGCGCATGGTCGGGGCTGGTAAGCATCACGTAATGAGCCTGGGTGAATTCATCGAAACCCACCGACGACACGGTGACGCGAACTTCGTCGGGGCCGACCTCGCGCGCGACGTTGGCGGGAGAAGCGGAATGGCGGGCGCACGAACACGCCGTGACCATCGCGGCGAGCACGAACCAGCAGACGCGTTTTCCGCTCGCGCCTCTCATAACTGAGAATCTACGCGCGCGGTCTTCCTGTGCCAAACGAAACCGGCGGCCGCAAGACGGCTAGCTCGGAGCGCCGCCGTCCCTTCGGCGGAACCCGCGCGCAATCACATAAAGTTCCGACGATCCGGGCCGGGTCGCGGCGGTGCGGGTGACTTCAACCTGTGAAAAATCGCGCTCGAAGGCGCTGACAATCTGTTTGAACCGCGGCCCCATAAACACCTTGGCAACCATCGCGCCCCCTTCCCGGAGTGACCTTCGCGCAAACTCGAGCGCCGCCGCCAGCACCTCCTCGGAGCGGGCTTCGTCGCGAGCGGCAATTCCGGTGAGCTTGGGCGCGAGGTCGCTGGTGACCAGGTCGGCGGGGCCTCCGAGCGCTTCGATCGCGCGCGAGACGGTAGCCGGATCGGTAATGTCGCCGACGATCGCGAGGACGCCGGGCGGCGGATTGGCGCATCGCGCAAGATCCACTCCAACCACCCTGCCCTCGGGACCGGCGGCACGCGCGAGAATCGCGAGCCATCCGCCCGGCGCGCATCCGAGGTCCGCGATTCGGCCACCGCGCGGAACGAGCTTTGCGCGGGCGATCAGTTCCTCGATTTTGAATGCCGCGCGCGACGGCAATCCGCGCTCGCGCGCTTTGCGGTAATATTTGTCTCGCGGCTCGTAGGTCGGCACTGTGGATTATCCGGCGTGGGAAAGCGCGCGCGGCCCTTTGCGCGCAATTTGCCAATCGGTATCGTGAAGGGCTCTTCGTTTCATCTGGAACTCAGCGGATGTCATCAACACCAATCGACGATCTTAATCCTGAACAGCGCGCCGCGGTGCTGGCGCCCGGCGGTCCGATCCTGATCCTGGCGGGCGCGGGCTCCGGCAAGACGCGCGTACTGACCTATCGTATCGCTCATCTGCTTGGCGAGCGAAACGTGAATCCTGGCAGCGTGCTGGCGGTTACGTTCACCAACAAAGCGGCTGGCGAGATGCGCGATCGTATCGCGGGGCTGATCGGCCCGGGCGCGCGCAGTCCATGGGTCAGCACGTTCCATTCGATGTGCGCGCGGATCCTGCGGCAGGAATCGCCGCTCGCCGGTTTCGATCGCAACTTCTCGATTCTCGACGAGGGCGACTCTCTCTCCGTTCTGCGCGCGGCGATCGAGGAAGCCAATCTCGCCGATTCGCCCCCGCTCGAACTGGTTCGCGCCCGAATCGAGCAGGCCAAGAACGAGGCGATTTCGCCGGCCGCGATGGCATCGGCGGCGGAGGGCGGACGCGAGGCGGCGATCGCGGCGCTGTACCGCATGTATCAGGAGCGGATGCGCGCGATGAACGCGATGGATTTCTCCGATCTGCAGATGCACGTCTGGATGCTGTTCGAGGAGCATCCGGAAGTGCTCGCCAAATGGCAGCCTCGCGCCGAGCATCTGCTGGTGGACGAATATCAGGACACCAACCGCGTGCAGTATCTGCTGGTGCGAGCGCTCTCCGCGCGCAGCGGCAACCTGTGCGTGGTCGGTGACGAGGATCAGTCGATCTTCCGATGGCGCGGCGCCGACATCCGCAACATCCTCGATTTCGAAAACGACTTCCCCAACGCGGCGATTTTCAAGCTCGAGCAGAATTATCGATCCACCAAAGTGATTCTCGCCGCGGCCGGCGGCGTAATCCGCAACAACACCGAGCGCAAGGACAAAACGCTGTGGACCCAGAATGAGGCCGGCGATCCCGTCGTGTACTACACCGGGATGACGGAGCGGGACGAAGCCGACTTCATCGCGCGCGAGATCGCCCGCCTGATCTCATCCGGCGGCTTCAAGCCTTCCGACTTCGTCGTGTTTTACCGCGTCAATGCGCAATCGCGCGTCATCGAAGAAGCCCTGGTCCGCCGGCGCATCGCCTACTACGTCGTCGGCGGGCTCAGATTCTACGAACAGCGCGACGTCAAGGATCTGCTCGCGTATCTGCGGGTGCTCGCAAATCCGGCGGATGCGGTAAGCCTGGAGCGGATGGTGGCAACACCGTCGCGAGGCATCGGCGCAAAGACCCTCGAAGTGGTGGGTGAGATCGCCGCACGCGAGGGAATTACCCCCTTCGAGGCGCTGGGGCGTCTCGAAACTGAATCGCGGGTGGCGCTGCGATTCGCAAAGGCGGCCGGTACTCTGTACGCGTGGATGCGCGAGCTCGCGGCCAACGCGCCAACCATGCGGGTGCGCGACGTAATCGAATCGGTCATCGCTCAATCCGGTTTCGCGGCCTATCTCGACACCCTGCCCGACGCGCCCGCGCGAAAGCAGAACATGGCCGAGATGCTGGCCGCCGCGAGCGCATTCGATGCCGAAGGCGAACCCGGCAGGCTCGCCGATTTTCTCGAACGCATCGCGCTGGTCAGCGATGCGGACCAGGTCACCAGCTCGGGAGGCCGGGCGGCGTTGATGACGCTGCATACGTCCAAGGGACTGGAATATCCGGTGGTGTTTATCGCGGGGATGGAAGAAGGCTTGTTCCCGCACAGCCGTTCCCAGGACAGCTCCGACGAAATCGAAGAGGAGCGAAGGCTTTGCTACGTGGGGATGACGCGAGCACGCCGCCTCCTCTACCTGACCAACACACTTTCGCGCGAGCTGTATGGCCAGAGGAGCGATTCCCGCCCTTCGCGCTTTCTTGCGGAGATCGACGGCGGATTGCTCAAGCGAATCGCGCCCGAACGCCAACGCCAGATTTTGCGCGAGCCTTCGCCGGGCGATTCCTATGTCGATTACAGCGAAGGGCAGTTCGCTTCGGAGGAGACCGGCGGCGATCCGGTCGCGGTCGGCGCGCGCGTGGTCCATCCCACCTTCGGACGCGGGGTGGTGCGCAGGCGTGAGGGACGGGGCGACAGCGCGAAGGCGTGGGTAAACTTCGAGCGGGCGGGACTCAAGTTGCTGGTGCTCAAGTTTGCCAACTTGAAACCGATTGCCGACTAGTGCCCGTTCACCTACAATTTCGGAGGATGCCCCCTCTCGGGGCACGAGGCGGATGCGGGCGGAAGATTGGCGGCGTGAGAAAGCCGCGTCGGTGAAGTTGAAGTATTTCCGTAATATCCTCGTTCGGCTTTTTCCGATTGTTCTGGTCGCGGCAGCGGCGTGGTCGGTTCCGCGCGCCGCGCTGGGATGGACCGACGATCAGTTCGCGAAGCGTCCCCTTTACGCCTATCCGTTGCCGCGCGGCCGCGACAACATCATCGGAAACCTCGTCACGTACCAGGTTCAAAAGGGCGACACCCTGCTTGACGTCGGGCGATGGTTTGGGGTGACGGCGCCGGAAATTTCCAACGCCAACGGCCACATCGATTGGTGGTCGCCCCCGGTCGGCAAAGACATCATCCTGCCGAATGAATTCATCCTGCCCGACACTCCCCACGTCGGAATTATCCTCAATATCCCGGAGATGCGGATATACTACTACTATCCGTCACCCACGGGACCGGTCCTTGGCCGAGGCCGCGTGACGAAGACCGCGCTGGGCGAAAAGCTCTCGGTCCAGCCGGACGTTGTCTATACGTTTCCAGTTGGACTTGGCCGCTACGATTGGAAAACGCCGGTGGGAGCATTCACGGTGCGCGGCAAGACGAAGGATCCGACCTGGGTGGTTCCGCAGGATATCTACCTGGAGCACCTCGAGCGCGACGGCGAAGCCGATCACATGATTCCGGGCGGCGATCCGGACAATCCGCTGGGGCTGTACCGAATCGAGCTGACCCTGCCCGAATACGCGCTGCACGGAACCAATGTGCCGTGGGGCGTGGGGATGGAAGTGAGCCACGGATGCGTGCGGCTCTATCCCGAGGACATCGATCGCCTCTTCCATAAAGTGAAAGTAGGAACGCCCGGAGAGTTTGTTTATCAGCCGGTGAAATTCGGATGGCGCGGGGATGCGCTGTATGTCGAAGTGCATGACGACCTCTACGGACGCTATCCGGGCTTGTGGGCCCATGCTCTGGCCGAGGCGAAGCGGCACGGGCTGGAAGACAAGATCGACATGGAAAAGCTCCAGAAGGCGGTCGAGGAAAAAACCGGCGTTCCCACGTACATCATGCCGGGGCCCGCTCCCGACGGCAGCGCGGGTTGATAGCTCGACGACCCGCCTTGCCCGGCTTTTTCCCTATCCTTTATACTCGCGCAGCGCCGCAATTTTCGCCGCCGACGATGGGTCGGCGCGTTGTCCCTGGCGCACGGATGTCTGTTTGACGCGCCGCTGCCGGCGCCCGCTTCTAAGAAAAAAAGGATGAGACAGGTAGCATTCCATCGACCCGCGATGGGTCCGGACGAAGAACGTGAAGTTATCGACGCGCTGCGATCGGGATGGATTACGACCGGGCCCAAGGCCAAGCAGTTCGAAAAGGAATTTGCGGCCTACGTGGGCGCTCGTCATGCCCTCGCCGTGGCACACTGCACGGGTGCGCTTCATCTCGCGCTGTGGGCGCTCGGACTTGGCGCGGGCGATGAAGTAATCACGACGCCGTTCACTTTTACCGCGACAGCCGAGGTTATGGGCTATCTGGGAGTCCGCCCGGTTTTCGTGGATGTCGATCCCGGCACGTTCAATATTTCTCCCGCGCGGGTCGAAGAAGCGCTGGAAAGCGGGCGGCACAAGCGCGCGCGCGCAATCCTGCCGGTTCATTTCGCGGGACATCCGTGCGACATGGACCGCCTGCTCGCAATCGCGCGGCAATACGACCTGAAAATCGTCGAGGATGCCGCCCATGCCGCGGGCGCCGCGCGCCATCTGGATGGCCGCGGGATGACGAAGATCGGCACGATTGGCGACCTCACCTGCTTCAGCTTCTACGCGACCAAGAACTTCACCTCGGCCGAAGGCGGGATGATCACCACCGCCGACGACGCACTGGCGGACAAGATCGCCGTCGCGAGCCTGCATGGGATGAACAAGGACGCCTGGAAGCGCTACGACAAGAGCGGATCGTGGTACTACGAGATTCACGACCTCGGGTTCAAATACAACCTCTCCGACGTTCACGCCGCGATCGGGCTTGCCCAACTCAGGCGCGCGGACGGGTTCCTGCGCCGGCGCACCGATATAGCGATGCGCTACAACCGTGCCTTTCGCGAGTGTGACGCATTGCAGATCCCCTACTCCGAGGCCGGCATCGAACACGCCTGGCATCTTTACGTCCTCCGCCTCAAGCCGGACCTGTTGCGGATAGGCAGGGGCCAGTTCGTTGAAATCCTGCGCGAGCGCGGCGTAGGGACTTCCGTGCACTGCATCCCGCTGCACACGATGCACTACTACCAGCGGGCGTACGGCTACCATAACGGCGAATTTCCGGTGGCGGAGGACATCTATGAGCGATGTCTCTCGCTGCCGATCTATCCTTCGATGACGGACGAAGACGTCGAGTACGTGATCGATACGGTCGGGTCGATCGTCCGCGAAAACCGGCGCTGAGGAAAATAAGCATGCGCACCCTGGTCACCGGCGGCGCGGGATTCCTTGGATCGCACCTGTGCGAGCGGCTGCTCAAGGACGGGCACGAAGTGGTCTGCCTGGACAACTACTTCAGCGGCAAGCGCTCCAACATCGCGCATCTGCGCAACCATCGCAATTTCGAGCTCATCCGCCACGACATCGTCGAGCCGATCCTGCTCGAAGTCGATCGCATCTTCCATCTCGCCTGCCCGGCCTCGCCGGTGCATTACCAGTACAACCCGGTGAAGACCATCAAGACGAGCGTGATGGGGACGATCAACATGCTCGGTCTTGCCAAGCGGGTGCGCGCGCGGATTCTGCTCACTTCCACCAGCGAAGTCTATGGCGACCCGGAGCAGCATCCGCAGACCGAGAGCTATTGGGGACACGTCAATCCGATCGGGGTGCGCGCCTGTTACGACGAAGGCAAGCGCGTCGCGGAAACGCTGATGATGGACTACCATCGCCAGAACAAGGTCGATATCCGCATCGTGCGCATCTTCAACACCTACGGTCCGCGGATGGCAATCAATGACGGACGGGTGGTGTCGAACTTCTGCGTGTCCGCGCTCAAGGGCGAGGACCTGGAGGTTTTCGGCGACGGCAAGCAGACGCGCTCATTCGCCTACGTCGATGACATCATCGAGGCTTTGGTCAGGATGATGGCGCAGGAGGAGCATATCGGCCCGGTCAATATCGGCAATCCCGTCGAACTCACGATTCTGGAACTCGCCTCGCTTGCGATCGAATTCGCCGGCAGCTCCTCGAAGCTCAAGATGATGCCGCCGCGGCCGGACGATCCCGTGCGGCGCAAGCCCGATATCTCGCTCGCCAAGCGAGTACTCAACTGGGAGCCGCGAATACCTCTGAGCGAGGGGCTGCGCAAGACTATCGATCACATGCGCGCCGAATTAGGCCTGATTCGGACATGAACGGCGCCGCGCTCATAACCGGCGCATCGAGCGGCCTCGGCGAGGAGTTCGCCCTTCAGCTCGCACGGGAAAAGCGCAGTCTCGTCCTGGTGGCGCGCCGCGAGGACCGGCTGCGCGAAGTTGCCGAACGCGCAAGGAAGGCGGGCGCCGGCGAGGTCACCATCCTGGCTTCGGACTTGTCGCGTCCGGATGCGGCGGCGGAAATCCATGCGAAAACATCGGCGGCCGGCATCGCCGTCGATTATCTGGTAAACAACGCCGGTTTCGGCACGCGCGGGCGATTCGACCGGCTTCCGCTGGAGCGCGAAATCGAGGAGATAAATCTGAACGTCGGGGCGCTGGTGGCGCTCACGCGGCTGTTTCTGCCAACGATGATCGCAGACCGGCGGGGGACGATCGTCAACGTCGCATCGACCGCCGCGTTTCAGCCGGTGCCGTGGATGGCAACTTACGCGGCAACCAAGGCATTCGTGCTGAGTTTCTCTGAAGCGCTTTCCAGTGAGCTTCAGGGCAGCGGAATCACCGTTCTGGCGCTATGCCCCGGTCCGACACGCACCGAATTCCAGCAAGTTGCGAGCGTGGAAAACGCCGCGGTTCCGTCATTTGCCTACATGGATGCCGCCACGGTGGTGCGCGAAGCTATCTCCGCGGCCCGGCGCGGCAAGGCGCTCAAGATCAACGGAGTAATCAATGCGATTATGGCGGAATCGACCCGCTTCGCGCCGCGCGGCCTGGTTCGGAAAATCGCGGGGGCGATGTTTCGCGGAGATTCATGAGCGCCAACGTGCTTGCGCTCACCGGGCGCGGGCGTAAGAATTATTATATTCTTCCCGCGTTCGATCGTTTGATGCGCAAGGCGCCTTCAATCATGTGGATGGTCGCGCTGGCTGGAACCGCGATCGGAGTTTCAGCCTGTGCAACCGCGCCTCCGCCCCCGCCGCCCGCGCCTGTGCTCATCTCGTCTCCTCCGCCTCCCCCTCCGCCCGTACAGACGGCGCACAGTCCGGATGAGGACTGGAATATCTTCCCCGATCCGACCACCGGAACGATCGACATCTACCACAAGGGGCAATATGTCGGCGTGATCACGGGCAACGAACCGCCGGAGCAGGATCCTCCCCTGCCGCATCCGCCGGACGATCCCTACCTGAGCCAGTAGCCGCGGGCTTCAGTCTTTGAGCAGGTTGCGCGCGATCACGACTCGCTGAATCTGCGAAGTGCCCTCGTATATCTGCAGCAGCTTTGCATCGCGCATCAGCTTTTCGACCGGATACTCTTTCATGTAGCCGTAGCCGCCGAATATCTGCACGGCGTCGGTCGCGATCTTCATGCAGGCATCGGCGCTGAACGCCTTGGCATAGCTCGAGGTGACGTTGGGGCTCTCGCCGCGGTCAACGAGCCACGCCGCCTTGTAGGTCAGCAGGCGCATCGCCTCGATATCGATCGCCATGTCGGCCATCATGAACTGAATCGCCTGGAAGTTGGCGATCGGCTGGCCGAACGCGTTGCGCTGTTTCGAGTACTTGAGACATTCATCGAGTGCGCGCTGGCTGATTCCGATCGCAATCGCTCCGATTTCCGGGCGGCTGCGATCGAACGTCGCCATCGCGTACTTGAACCCCTCCCCTTCGCGGCCCACCAGGGCGGCGGCGGGAATGCGCGCGTCTTCGTAGAAAATCTCGGCGGTATCAGCGGCGCGCTGTCCGAGCTTTCCATGCATCCGCCGCCGCGTAACTCCGGGGGTGCTCGCGGGGAAAACGAAGCACGAGATTCCCTTGTGCTTGAGGCGCCGATCGCTGGTCGCGAAGGTGACAATCCAGTCGGACATCGATCCGTTGGAGATGAAATGCTTCATGCCGTTGAGCACGAAATGGTCGCCGTCGCGGCGATACGTCGTGCTCATCGAGGCCACATCCGATCCCGCCCCGGGCTCGGTAATCGCGAATGCGCAGAAGGACAGCTTTTGCATCAGGCCGCCCAGGTAGGTGCGCTGCTGGTCGGGGTTGCCGGCGACGAGGAGCGGCAGCGTGGCGAGATCGTTGGCGGCGATGGCGTTGGTGATGCCGGCGCATCCGTAGTTCAGCTCCTCGGCGATGAGGCAGGTGTCGAGGATACTGAGGCCGGGGCCGCCGAGATCTTTGGGTACTCCGAAGTTGATCAAGCCCGCGGCAAAGGCTTTTTCGCAGATATCGCGCGGAAAGATTTCCTTTTCGTCGTATTCGCGCGCTCGCGGGATTATCTCCTGCTCCGAGAATTTATGCGCGAGGCTCTTGAGCTCGCGCTGCTCTTCCGTGAGTTCAAAACCGAACATCTGATTTTCCTCTTTGGGCCGCGGCGCGAAGCGCCCGCCATCGCATCTGGTGTTAACCAAGTGCGCGCATCAAGAAAAGAGCATCGAGAGCGCACCGAAACCCGCCGATCGCCCCCGCGCGAACCTTCGCCGCGACGTCCTCAAAGTCCGCGGCCATTGAAAATACCGTATCCGCTAGGCTAAGACTCGCCGAAGCTCCCGGACGCGGCCCGCCGCGAGGAAGCAACATTATCGGACAAGGAGAAAACGATGCCCATAGCAATTGTCGCGAAGATCAAGGCCAAGGCCGGCAGCGAATCGCAGCTCGAAGCGGCGTTCCGCGAAATGATCACGAAGGTCAGAAGCGAGCCCGGCACGCTTTCGTACATCCTGCACAAGTCGATTCAGGATCCCACGGTGTTCTACTTTTATGAGACCTACGTGGACCAGGCCGCCGTCGATGCGCACGGCAAGACGCCGCACATGAAGGAGCTCGGGGCAAAGATCGGGCCGCATCTTGACGGCCGTCCTGAGGTCAGCGTGCTCACCGAAGTCGATCGCAAGTAAGAATTTCCCGCCCTTGGAACAGGATGCGGGCGGGGTCCGATTGGACTCCGCCCGTTTTTTTTGGAGGAACCGCAGCCATGGAGCAGACGGCAATCTTCGGCCCGTTCTTCGCCACGATCTTTCTGACCCTCGCGGTCTGGATTTACATGTACGTGCGCCGAATCGTGTTCATAAACGCAAGCCGGGTGAGCCCGAAGGAGCTCGCGAAACCGGGCAAGCTTGCGGAAATCTCGCCTCCGGCCGTCAGCAACCCTTCGGACAATCTCAAAAATCTTTTTGAGATACCGGTGATCTTCTACGCGATCGCACTCTACCTGTTCGCGACCAAACAGGTGGACTCTTTGTACATCGATGCCGCCTGGGTGTTCGTTGTGTTCCGCGTGCTGCACAGCATCGTTCATTGCACGATCAATATCGTGATGCTGCGCTTCTACCTGTACGCGATTGCCACAGTCGCCGTATGGTTCATGGCGATTCGGGCGGCTTTGGTCTATCTGAGCCTGTAGCCGGGCCCCGCGGTTTCGACCGGTTGCCAATGCGCCGAGGGAGCGACAGTATGCACCTAGCAATCGCACGCTTCGCCTTTACGGCCCGCGTCGCGCCAGCAAGGAGTTACTGATGAGAGAAGCCGTAATCGTTTCCACCGCCCGTACGCCGATTGGAAAGGCCTACCGGGGCGCTTTCAATGACATCGAGTCGCCGTCGATGGCGGCGCCGATCATCCGCGAGGCGCTGAAGCGCGCGCGTGTCGAGCCGGGCGAGGTTGACGACCTCGTCATGGGCGCCGCACTGCAGCAGGGCAGCCAGGGCTTCAATGTCGGGCGGCAATGCGCGGTTGCGGCGGGACTTCCCGTCAGCGTCGCCGGCCAGAGCGTGGACAGGCAGTGCTCCTCGGGACTCATGAGCATCTCGATGGCGGCGAAGCAGATCATGGTCGATGGGATGCAGACCGTGGTTGCGGGCGGGGTCGAATCGATCAGCCTCGTCCAGAACGCGCACATGAATCAGTACCGCGCCGGCGACCCGCTGGTGCTCAAGTACGCCCCCGCGGTGTACATGGCGATGATCGATACCGCCGAGGTGGTCTCCAAGCGCTACAAGATCTCGCGCGAAGCGCAGGATGAATATTCGCTTCAGAGCCAGCAGCGGACGTTCGCCGCCCAGGAAGCCGGCTATTTCAACGACGAGATCGTTACCACCACTGTCACGAAGCTGTTCGAGGACAAGAAGACCGGCGAAAAAACCCGCCAGCAGGTCACGCTCGAGCGCGACGAATGCAACCGTCCCGGCACGACCCTGGAAGGGCTCGCTTCGCTGCCTCCGGTGAAAGGCCCGGGCGGTTTTATTACCGCCGGCAATGCCAGCCAGCTTTCCGATGGCGCATCGGTGTGCGTGCTGATGGAGCGCAAGCAGGCGGAGCAGCGCGGGCTTCATCCCCTGGGGATTTATCGCGGGATGGCGGTGGCCGGATGCGAGCCCGACGAGATGGGGATCGGGCCGGTATTCGCCGTGCCGAAGCTGCTCGAACGAAACGGCCTCAAGATGGACGACATCGGGCTTTGGGAACTGAACGAAGCTTTCGCCTGCCAGGTTATCTATTGCCGCGATCGGCTGGGAATCCCCAACGAGCGGCTCAACGTGAACGGCGGCGCCATCTCGATCGGCCATCCGTACGGAATGAGCGGATCGCGGATGACGGGACACGCGCTGATCGAGGGAAAAAGGCGCGGCGTCAAGTACGTGGTAATCACGATGTGCGTCGGCGGCGGAATGGGCGCTGCCGGCCTGTTCGAAGTCGCATAGCGAGCGGGAGGAGAGAGACAGGATGAAACTGGGAACAATGGCAGCCGGATTCGGACCGCAGATCCGAATCGATATAGACCGAATCAAGGAGGCCGAGGCGCTCGGTTACGACTCGGTGTGGACCGCCGAGGCATGGGGCAGCGACGCGATCACGCCGCTGGCCTGGATCGCCGCCAAGACCAGCAAGATCAAGCTGGGAACCGCAATCATGCAGATGCCCGCGCGCACGCCCGCGATGTGCGCGATGGAAGTGATGACGGTCGATCAGCTTTCGGGCGGCAGAATGATCGTGGGACTGGGACCCTCGGGACCGCAGGTGGTCGAGGGATGGCACGGAGTGGCGTACGGCAAGCCGCTCAAGCGCACCCGCGAATACATCGCGATCATGCGCCAGATCTTTCAGCGCGAAAAGCCGGTCGAGTTCCAGGGCGAGTACTACCACATGCCCTACAAAGGGCCGGGCGCGTCGGGTCTCGGCAAACCGCTGCGCAGCATCCTGCACGGCCGCACCAACATCCCGATCTACACCGCCACCATCTCGCCCAAAGGCGTCGAAACCGCGGCGGAAGTCGCCGACGGATTCATTCCGGTGTGGACTACGCCCAAAGGACTCGAAACTTTCGTTCCGCATATCGAGACCGGGTTTCGCAAGGCCGGCGGCGGCAAGGGATTCAATAATTTCGAAGTCGCAGTGTCGTTGAACGTGGTCGTCAACAACGACGTCCAGGCCGCTCGCGATTCGCTCAAACCCGGCATCGCGCTCTACGTGGGCGGGATGGGCGCGCGCGACAAAAACTTCTACACCCAGCATGTGAGCCGCCAGGGATGGGCGGACGATGCGCACAGGATCCAGGACCTGTTCCTGAGCGGCAAGCGGCAGGAAGCGATCGCCGCGGTGCCCGATGCGCTGGTCGATGAACTGTCGCTGGTCGGACCAAAGGAGCGCATCCGCGAACGCGCGGCAGCCTGGAAAGCCAGCAAGGCGACCACGCTGCTGATCGGCGGCGATGCGGCCGCGGTCCGCGCGGCAGCCGAGGCCTTCCTCTAAGCACACCACGGCAGAGCGGGCATCGATCGATGCCCGCTCTGCCGCACAATCTCCGGTCCCGCTAAGAATCCCGGGGGAACCAGTTTCGTCGCCGGGCGGACTCTTCGGCGAGGCATCGTCATCGCGCCCCGCCGTCGCGCATGCGGCTTTCAAGTCGTGACGAGATTTTCATAGACTCGTTGTCTAAGAATCACGATCGAGCGTGGCACGACGCAGTACGCTCTGCCATGATAGGCTTTGACATCTTTTTTTGACCTGCGATTCAGAAAGGCTCCCATAGATGAAATACGGAAGCGCTGTCGCGTCAGCTCTTTTGGCCGCGCTCGTCGCGGTTTGGGTGGGCGGATGCGGCGGTAACGGCAACTCGGGCCCCAGCCCTACGCCAATCCCGACCCCCGCGGGGCTCGGAAACCTGGGCCACGTCATAATCGTGATTCAGGAAAACCACTCCTTCGATACTTACCTCGGCGTGCTGCCGTATGCGGGCCCTACTTCCTACTTTTCTTCGCCCAGTCCCTACCATCCCGCTTCGGGGGCCGGCGGCTGCGACCCGACTGACTCGACATGTGTCGATGGCCTCGCGTGCAGCGGGACGACTCCGCAAACGTGCGGTAATTTCAACTATGTAAACTCCGAGCAGCAGTTCGCATTTCACACGACCGACTACTGCCCGTCCGAGGCTCCCAATCACGATTGGGGGCCGATGCATCAGAAGGCGAACTATTGCGATCCCAACTCGCCCGACCCGCTCAACAATGGCTTTGCGCAGGTTGATTCCGCACCGCCCGCCGATGACGGCGCGCTGCCGATGGGCTACTACAACGAAACCGACCTGCCCTACTACTATGCGGCGGCTGAGACCTTCGCGATCAGCGACCGGCACTTCGCCTCGTTGATCGGCCCGACGCTGCCGGATCGGATGTACACGATGGCGGCGACTTCATTCGGCCATATCGAGACCGACTCGATCGACAATCAGCCGCCGGGTCCTCCCGGATATCAGCCGATCACGGGAACGATTTTCGACCTTCTCGACGCGAAGCATCAGAGCTGGACGGAATATTACGAATGCGGCGACAACAAGGTTCCGCCGCGTCCATACGCTCAATTCTTCCGCTACGAAAACATCCCGAACTTCGTTCATCTGTCGAACACCGGTCCGTCCAATCAGTTCCCGGAGTTTGCCGCCGCGACCCAGGGCGCGAAATGCACTCTGCCCGCGGTTTCGTACGTGAGCCTGTACAACCATGAGCATCCTCCGTACGACATCCAGGCCGGAGAGCATGACGTTTCGGTGCTGGCCAACTATCTGCGATCGGGTCCGTGCTGGAAGGATTCGATCATGTTCATCACCTACGACGAAGGCGGCGGGAACTACGACCATGTGACTCCGCCGGCCGCGGTCTCGCCGGACGGAATTCCGCCGGGGGAATGCGCCGATCTGTCGAATCCGCCGAAGTCGCGGATTCCGGGCAACGGGGCAAACTGCGCGTACAGCCATGAGTCGCAATCGCAGCTCGCCGCCCTCGCATCGCCGGGCGAAAAGCCGGCGAATTTCACTCAGCTCGGCTTCCGGATCCCGCTGATCGCGATATCGCCATTCGCCAAACCGCATTACGTGAGCCACGTGGTCAGCGATCACACATCGATTTTGAAACTCGTCGAGGAACGCTTCCTGGGCGGGCGCAGCCTCACCAAACGTGACGCGCAGGCAAGCGACCTCAGCGACATGTTCGATTTCGTAAATTCGCCTTCGGTCAACCTTGCGATCTCTCCGGCGATCGCGCCCACGCCATCCCCATCGAACGGATGCTCCGAATCGACGGCGCCGCAGGAATGCACTGTTCCGGATCCACTTCCCAGCCCGATGCCGACAGTGACCCCGGGACCGACTCCGACGCCGATTGCGTGCGTTATCCCGAGCGCCGCAGCACCGGGCATCTGAGCGATCGCGGGATCGAGCAGGCATCCGGAGAGCATCGCGGGGCCGTTGGGGGCCGCGCTGCCCTCCGGATGCCGCCGCATACAGCGCACTTTCCGGCTCGATGCTTCGATCTCGATGAATTCAGGAGAACCGTCGAGCCAATGCCCGGCTCCGGCTGGATACCGAACAGGGCACGGACTGCGGGCTTGCAGGTCAGTGAGCAGATTCCACCGGTTGTCGCCATAACATCGGCCTGCGTAAACGTAGCCGTCGGTCCGCAACCGCCCCATCGCATCTGCACCATCTGCGATTCGCCCCGATTATTCCGTGGAGCGAGGAATCCACGGGACACCGATGGTATCGATGTGGCGCCGATGCCCCACCATTCTTGCGTATTTTCTAGCAAATACCTCCAAAATGCCCTGGCAAGCTGATTGCTATTTCGATTTTCAAAACCGGCACGCTTCGTACTCCTCCAAGTCAATTGCTCCTCGACCACCGCGGTGCCGACAATGGGAAGGAAGGACCATGACTACATCTCGATCCAATGGACGCAAGATTGCTGGAATGCTCGGAAGCCTGATCGCGCTCTCGGTGTTTGCCTGCGCCTGTTCGAATGCTGGCAGCGGCCCGCAGATGAAGGAAATCATTCATGGTGTGGTCTGCGATCCGAGCCGGTCCACGCTGGTCGCCGAACAAACCAACGAAAACCAGATCGACCGCTTTGACGACCTCGAGCGGGTGAAGCTGTACCGCACCGTCGGCGGTCACTACTTCATCCAGAGCGAGCAAGGTTACACGATTTCGCTGGAGTTGCTCGATGACAGCGAAGCCGCTTCGCTCTCCACCGACATGAAGCAACAGCATCAGCTCAGTTTCGCCTTCGCGCAGTGAGCGATGGGAGCGAACCTGGTCATCGCGCACATGAGAACGTGTCGCTCTGAAAGTGAACTTGTGGTTTCGCACCTGATGTCATCAGTCCGCTCCGCCCCCGCGGCATCTCGCTGCCGCCTTGACGCGGGGAATCTTCCGCACCTCCCCGCGTCCGTTAGACCTGGACAATTCTGAGCCCCGCAAAATCGTCTCATCGGCCGCCGGCAGGCCGTTCCAAACGCCCATCGAGAATGCACTGACGCGATAGGCGCGATCGCCGGTTGTCTCAGAAACGCGATTGCTCACATATAGGGAGTGCATCGAATCTCGCCCACCGACGGAGAAGGTCACGACGATGTCAACGCTGCATCCCGCACTCGCACGCGCGCGGAAGTTCTGCGCCGAATACAATCTTCGCATCCCAATTTTGCTGGCGCCGATGGCTGGGGCGTGTCCGGCCTCCCTGTCCGCCGCGGTCGCGAATGCGGGCGGCCTCGGCGCCTGCGGAGCGCTATTGATGCAACCCGAAGCGATCCGGAACTGGGTGGCGGAGTTCAAGTCGCTGAGCAAGGGCGACTTCCAGATCAATCTATGGATTCCCGATCCGGCACCGACCCGCGATCGCGCCGCTGAAGACGCGGTCCGCGCGTTCCTTGCCAAGTGGGGCCCCGAAGTCGCGCCGGAGGCGGCCGATCCGTCGATGCCGGATTTTGCCGCGCAGTGCGACGCGATACTCGAAGCGCGCCCCGCCGCTGTCTCATCGATCATGGGCGTCTACCCTCCCGCCTTCGTCGCGAAGATGAAGTCGCGGGGCATCAGATGGCTCGCTACTGCGACCACTGTCAGTGAAGCCATACGCGCCGAGCGCGCGGGAGCAGATGCGATCGTCGCGCAGGGGATGGAAGCCGGGGGCCATCGCGGCGCATTCGATTCCACCCGAGCCGAAGCCGAGATGGTGGGACTGTTTGCGCTGCTGCCCGCCGTGGCCGATGCGGTAAGCGTGCCGGTGATCGCGGCCGGCGGTATCGCGGATGCGCGCGGCGTCGCCGCCGCTCTGATCCTGGGAGCGTCCGCGGTCGAGATAGGCACGGGATTTCTCCGCAGCCCCGAAGCTAAGCTGGCGACGGCGTGGGCGGATGCGATCGGAAAGACGCTTCCGGAAGAGACCCTTGTCACTCGCGCTTTCTCGGGGCGCGCCGGACGCAGTATCGCGACCGCCTACGCGCGGGCCTCATCCTCGCCCGATGCGCCAATGCCGGCGCCGTATCCGATTCAGCGCGGACTCACGCGCGCGATGCGCGAGCGGGCGGCCAGAAATAACGATATCGATCGGATGCAGGCGTGGGCGGGGCAATCAGCGGCGCGGGCGCTCGCGCGTCCCGCCGCCGAAATCGCGCTTGAACTGTGGGAAGGCGCCCGGCGGCTCCTTCAGCAAGCCGGCTGAAACATAAGCGACGCCTTCTCAATAGATAGATTCATCTTGCTTCGTATCGGAATGCGAGCCGCCGGCGTTCGCTTCGAGCATCTGGCAGATTCGCGCGGCGATGAGTTCGCCCGCGACCTCGTGGCCCGTCTCGTTCCAGTGCCCCTCTCCCAGCGTCGTGTTTGGAAATCCGTGCAGGTAGGCGTGATGCCTTTCGGCATATTCCAGCATCGTCGGGCCGAGGTTCAGCACCTCGAATCCTTCGCGCTCGCCCAGCGTCTTGATGCGTCTTCCGGGATAGAACAGATCGTCAACGCCGAGCCGCTTGAGCGCGGCGTTTCGGACGGCGGCATCGGGATTGACCTGGATGCCGCTGGTAAGCGTCACGACCATCAAGGTCGCTCCGTGCTCCTTCACCTCGCGGTTGATCTCGCCGATGAGACTATCGGTGACGTTCCAGGCATCGACCCAGGCCGGAATGACGGGCGGCTTGTAAACGTTGTCGCTCAACCCCGCTTCGGCGCCGGCCGGCTGCGCATCGACGTGAACACGCGCGCGGATCGCCCTGGATATCCGGTCGATGGCCTGCAAGACGCGGGAATGAGCTATCAGTTGCCCGCAGATGCGATTGTAAAGCGTCAGACGGCTGCGATATTCGGGGGAAGCCACGAACGATCCGTCATACGTCAATCTCCCATTGTCAAGCACGAAATAGGGACGAGTGGGGTCGCGCTGGAGCTCGCGCGAATTGTTCTGGATGTCATTGCCGGGAGTAACCGCGACCCAGGACCATATCTGGCGAATATTTCCAGACGCGGTGGCGCAGCATCTGGAGCTCCTGAGCCGTTCCGAAATCCGAGACGCCAAAATTGATCGCCTCGACTCGCCTGCCCCCCAGCGCGGGGCATCGCGCCAGATCGCGTTCCATCACCGCCCAGAAGGCATGGCGAGCCGGGACCTGAAATGCCTCGGCATATGAATCTCCAAGAATCGCGATGCGAAATGTGTTGGGGGGCTTCGCTATCGTGTGTTCGACATCGCGCAGACCGTCGCTGTTGATGCTGACCCAGGCGTGGCCTTCCTCGCTCCACCATCCGGACGCTCCGGCCCGATGAAACGCGCCGCAATAGGGATCGGGAACCCAGAAGCTGAAGAAATTTGGATAAGAGACACCCGCCAGCCTGAGAGCAACCTCGGCCACGGCCACGGCGATGATAACCCCGAATGTAAACAAGGCGATGCGCGCGACGAGGCCGGTCCCGGCCTCCTTCAAGCTTCCAGGTGGCGCCTGTTTGACAGATACGTTCATCGCATTGAGCGGCGCGGCCAGCTCCCGGCCGGAAGATCGCCCACGAACATCTATTTTTAACTGCGCAAGAGAAGCAGCGCGAGACGATCGAGGCCGACAGAGGCGACCGGTTAAAAGCGCGTCGGCCTGGCTCTTTGCGTGGCCGCTAACCTGCGAAAACTACTTTCACGATTTGTAAGATAACTGATCGCGCGGGAGTCCCACCCGAAGCCGCCGACGCCATCTTCGAACGAGGATGATTGACGGGGCATAGGCCTATCGCCGCTGCGCCGAGGGCGGTTCAAGCCGGCTGGAGAAATCGGCGGAGGAGGTGTGCAGGTCGCGAGACCTTCGAGCGTCGCAACGATCCTCCTTTTCCCGCCAATCCTGCTTGCAATCTTCTCATGGGATCGTGAGGATTCTTCGCACGCCCTGCTGGATGCAGGGTCCCGACCGTCTGAAACGCTTTGGGGGGAAGCCACCTAATGAAAAGCCGGGCAGGTCTGTCGATCGCGACAATCTTGACGTTTGTTTTCTTGTTCCCGTTGCGCGCTATGGCGCAGACAGCGCAGATGCAGGGAACAGTCGCGCCGGAGGCTCTCAGACTGCCGGCGTTCGGCGAGCTTTCGGCGGATCGATCTCTGCCGATCCAGATTTGGTTCAAGCCGCGCAACCAGCGGGCGCTCGAGCAGTTGCTTGCGGCGCAACAGAACCCGCATTCCCCGCAATTTCACAAATGGATCACGCCGCAGGAATACTCGCGTCGCTTCGGCGTTACCCAGGCGCAGTTCGACAGGCTTTCGCGATGGCTCACTCTGCAGGGGTTTCAGGTTACGGGAGGTTCGCCGTCGAGCGGCTTTATCAAGGCGGCAGGAAATGAAGGCGCGATAGCGCGCACTTTCAACACGCGGCTGATGAAGTTCTCCGCCGACGGATCGAGGTTCGCAAATCTGAACGAGCCCCAGTTGCCGGCCGAATTCGCCGAGGTGGTGAGCGACGTGGTCGGACTCAATAACCTGCACGCCATCAAGCCGATCGCATCGGGCACGGCGCGGCCGGCGAGTATGTTCGCGGCGCGACCGCGGCGTGAGACGGCTGCGCCGAATGAAAGCCGGATGGAACTGGCGATGGTGTCGCCGGATCCGCAGGTAATCGTCAACGGCACAACTCACTTCGGCCCATCTGACATGTATACCTTTTACGACGAAACGCCGGTCAAGAACGCGGGCATCAGCGGCGCGGCTTGTATCGCAATCGTCGGAGTTTCAAACGTTCCGACCGGCGCGACCGGACCGATCGACAATTTCAACCAGACTTTCTCATTGCCCGCCTCGAACATCACCGCGATCGTAACCGATGGACCTGACCCGGGACCGACGCATGACGCCTTTGAAAGCGAAGCGCTGCTCGACCTCGAATGGTCGCATGCCGTGGCACCCGAAGCGGCGATAAAATTTTTCATCGGCACTGGCGCCAACGGAGGCGATCCGATCGCGGATGCATTGCAGGGGGCGATCTCCGATGGTTCCTGCCCGGTCATCAGCATCAGCTTCGGCACCTGCGGCGATCCAAGCTCTTTTTACACCTCGACGATTGGAACACTGGTGAATCAGGCGCAAGCTCAGGGCCAGGCTGTCTTCGTGGCATCGGGAGACCAGGGGGCCGCAGGGCTGGTGTTCGACAATAACAGTGGGACATGCCAGGAGGGCACCAGCCGAAACGTGAACGAACTGGCGGCAAACCCTCTGATCACCTCGGTCGGCGGCACGGCCTTTAGCTTCAGCGCCTTCAACGGCTCGGGAAAAGTCACCGGCCACGCTACAGAACGCACCTGGAATGACACCGATGATCCGGACGGACCAATATCCGGCGCCGGAGCGGGCGGCGGCGGAGCGAGCGTGGTCTTCCCGAAGCCGTCATTCCAGACGGGGCTTACGCCCACTGACGGCGCGCGCGACGAGCCGGACGTCTCGCTGCTGGCGAGCCCGTATTATCCCGGTCTGTTCTTTTACGATGACGACGGCTTTGGGAATGCCTTCCTGAGCGTGGTGGGCGGCACCAGTATCGCGACTCCGATGTGGGCCGGAATAGCCAACCTGCTCGCGGAGAAATCGGGCGCCAAGACCGGATCGATAAACTCGCGCGTGTACCAAATGGCCGGCGCGGCACAATCGGCATCCGGCTTTTACGACATCACGATCGGCGACAACACCTTCAACGGCGTGACCGGCTTCGATGCCGGGCCCGGCTACGATCAGGCCACAGGATGGGGCACGGTCGATATCGCGAAGTTCCTCACCGCCTATCTTGCGAGCCCGACCAGCAGCCCGACACCGACTTCGACACCCACTTCAAGTCCGACCTCCACTGCCACTGCGACCACGACCTCGACGCCCACAGCCACCCCGTCCAGAACCCCGACCTCGACGGCGACCGCATCTCGCACGCCGACTCCCACACCAACCGTTACACCCACTCCTACGACCACCCCGACGCCGCCGCCAACACCCACTCCAACGCCGACTCCGGTGCCGGTGGTTCTCAAGATTTCTCCATCGACACTGAATTTCGGAAAGGTGCGGGTCGGAAGGAGCAAGGCCAAGAAAGCGACGGTGACGAACACGTCTAACAAGAAGGGCGGCGCGACGGTGATCTTCAGCGGCGGGACTATCTCCGGATCGCTCGAGTTTTCGGGAGCGACCAATTGCGGCCAACTCGGGCCGAAGGGCAAATGCGCCGTTGTCGTCGGCTTCACTCCGACGTCGCCGGGGTTCGCAAGCGCGACGGTCACGCTGAACAGCAACGCCCGCAACGGAACGCTCAGCTTTTCGGTCAGCGGAACCGGGAAATAGGCTCAATCGCGAAATTGAACGACGCGCATCCTCATCGGCGCCCGCGACGCGCTCACGCGGCAGATGAACGCCCCGCTAACGCGCGCGGCCTGTCCCGATCGGGAGAGGCCGACGCCATTTTTTTGGCGTCGGGTGAGGGACCCTGTTCAGCGCGCGCAATGCGCGCGCGATTCAAAGATGCTGCTCTGGATGTGCGCGTCCAATCACGCGGGGCGATGACAAAGTACAATCGCAGAATTCCTGAGTCGCGCGAGCGATGCTCGCGCTGAACGATGTCCCTCACCCTGCGCTTCGCGCCGACCTCTCCCGACTGGAAGAGGTCGTCCCCACGGGATTAGCGGGAACGCTCCGCTAACGCGCGCGACCCGGTGCCTCTCCCAGTCGGGAGAGGCCCACGCCGGCGGACCTCACTTCTGCGCTTCGCCGATGCCGAGCAGAGTGAACAAGCTCGTGGTAAGCGAAAGCTTGATCTTGTCAGCCGGATGCTTGCCGATCAGCACGAATGCAAAGGATGCCTGCTGACCCGTGAACTTGTCGCAGATGCCGTTGCTTGGCGCGCTGCTCGCGACGGTGAGGGCCCCGGTTCCGCTGCCATTGGATTGTACCGAATAGGTCCCGCTCAGCGTGACATTGCATGTTATCGATGCGTCCATCGTAGTCACTGTCGCCTCAAGGTTTCCGTCGCCCGATGCCGAAAGAATCCCCGTTCCCACCATCGTCAGCGACTGCGACCCGCTTCGATATGAACCGGTCACGTCGAGCGCGAAGGTGCCCTTGAAGCTCTTGCTGGTAAAAGCGGGAGCTGCAGACGCCTGATGAACTCCACCAGCAAAGCCGCCCAGGAGGAAGCACACCGCAACAAGCAGGATTTCGAGTCGATGTTTCTTCATAGGAAGTGCTTTCTTTGTTCATTGCCAGAGGCGTAAAGGTACCGTTGAGTCACGCACCATAGTATACTAAGAGACAAAACACAACGTCGATAGTTTACGACTGTCACTATACTTTCAGATGGTTCACAACAAATCCGCTCACTCACTGACACCATCTGACATTTCATCTCGATGGCCGACCTTCATTCTCGCCTCGCTGCTAGTCGCCACGATGGTGGCAGCGCCGGAATCCGCCGCCGCATTCAATCAGTCGGGATGGCCATCTGTATCGCTTAGGGACATCGCGTCAATTGAATGCACGTTTGACGCGACAAACTGTAAGCGGCCCAGCTTCGATATATCGCCGGATAGCTTCACTTTGCGGCGTGATCATTTTCAGGGCCGCGACGGCGGGTACGTGTATGAAATTGATTACCTGCACTACCCGGTCTCGACAGGATTCGGGTTCAAGCTGCCGTTGGGGCACGCCGGAGTACTCACCATCGATCCCGACGGCTCGACCAGATACTTCGAGTACGGCCGATACTCTACCAGCTTTGGACGGGTGAGACGGCGACGGATTCCGGATGTGACGATCGGTCCCGACCATCGGCCGACCGCCGAATCAGTGGCGCATCTGTATGAGTATCTTTCTCACCATTTCGGCAAGGAGAGCATCGTTCGCTCACGGTACTGCCCGCAAGCCTCGTATTCTCGCGTCTTATGGTTCGCGTTCCATCGCATGTACGACAGTCATCGGCGCGCGTATAGCTGGAATCCTCTGAGCCCAAACGACTGCAAAACCTTCGTCGCAGAGGCGATCGCAGCCGGGACTTCTCTGCTCGAATTTACGCAACCTCGCAGACGCCCGGGACCCCGCGCGCCCGGCGGCATCCCCCTGGCACTGCTGCCGGATAGCGGATCCGACAACGGTTCGGATCGAACGCTGGAATCGAGCCGCGGTCAGCGGTTTACGACAGCAGCGGCGCTTTCTACCGCGCGCCACAATCGCATCCTTCCGAACAGTCAACGGTATCCGCCATCAATCTATAGGCATTCGCCAGGGGAAGATGCCTTCGCTTGACGTGCCGGCACCCGGCGCCAAGACACAAATGGGCGTCGTAGAACGTTGGCCCCCGACTCGTGTCGGCGATGATCGAGGAGGGACCCCTCCTTTGGCCGGAGGGGGTCCCTCTTCATCTTGTGGGCAACGGCTTCCTTCAGCCGAGCGGATGAAGGCGAGCGTTCGCCTGCCGCCAGCGGTATCTTACAGAGTCGGAGGAGCAGCCGCGGGCCGGCAGTCTCCGATAGCCACTTCCGTACCGTTGGTCGAGTTCGGGGTCGCATCCGCGATCAGCATCCCGCCACCTCCGACGCCGGTTGCATAGGTCACGAAGTCGAAGACCAGGGGATGACCGGCTGCGGTGGTGAAGTCGATCTGGCCGAGATTGCCGCCGGTACCGGACACGCAAGTTGCTCCAGTCAGATCGAATGTACTGACGGTTCCGTTGTTGTTGATTGCCAAAAATCCGGAGAGGTTGCTGCTTGCGTCGAACGAGAGCACGCCAACAATCGAACTGGGATGGCCGTCGTTGGCGTGACCCGTCAATGGCCTGCTTCCTGCCGCGGTGACGGAGCAGCTATAGTTAGTTGGGCAAGTCGTTGGAGTAAATGACGCCGAAAATCCGCTTCGGGCTCCGCTCAGTCCCAGCAGCAGCGCCAGGAGTGTGATGCCGAATAGCTTCTTCATTTTCACTACCTCGTTTTCATCCGCGAAGTTGAATCGCGCCTTTCAGCCGGCACGCTCATAAGACCCCCGCCCCCCGGAATGCCGTGCTAGCGCCGGAACGCTGAGCGCCGGTGGGAGTCGGAGTTGCGGTTGGAGTTGCGGTTGCAGTCGGAGTAGGCGTCGGCTTTGGCTTGTTCGATGAACTGCTGCCGCCACACGCCGCCAGCTCGACCATAGTCATACAAATCACTGCGAGTAGAATGCGTTTCATTGGCTGGCCCTCCGCGATCATCCCGCCGCCGACGGGCGACAGATGCCGAGGGTCACGGGCGTATCGTTGGTTTGCTCCTTGGTATCGTTACTGAGAAGAAGCTCGAGTCCGGCGAACGTTGTGGCCGCCACGAAATCTATCGTCAAGGGGCCATTCGGCGTGGTCACCTGGATGGTGCCTGGGGTGCTGGCAGTGCCCGATGTGCAAGTGGCGGTGCCGCCCGACACGTTGTGAATGGTGCCGTTCGCGTTGATCTCGAGGTTCGCAGTAACGTTGCCGGAATCGTCGAAAGAGAGAAAACCAAGAATCGAAGCTGGGTGCCCGTCGTTAGCCGCGCCGATCAGCGGTGCCGCCCCAGTGGCGGCCAGCGAGCAGATGTAGTTGAGCGGACAGGCGGTCGCCGGAACCGTCTGCGCCGGCACTTCTGGCGCCAGAGCCGCAAGAAGGCCCAGCGCTCCGAGAGCAGCTACTACGCGTTTCATCCGGTATTTCCTTTCCCCGGTGCGCACACTAGTGCACAGGCCGGATTTGTCCCGTTGATTCGCTTCAGGGACGCTTTGAATGTTTTTCGGACTGACAGGCTGTAAGGTCTAGCTGCCAGTGGCGTCTAGACACGCCATACATCCGCATGTTGTTACAAATGGTGATCGAAGATCAAGCCGCATATCGACGCCGTGTCATGATCAGTGGACACGAGAGCGTATTGCGCGGCATAGACGCCCGTCTGAATAGCCACGCATCGGCGTCACGCTGTGGACTGAGCGATCAGCTCGACTGGTGTCATCCGCCATCTGCTTGCGCGAAACGGTCATCGCCACCAGAGTAGCCAGTTTCCACGACGTCCGCCCGCACAGGCATTCCGTCTTTCTGCCGAAAAACGCCGCTCTGCACCGCGACCCGTGATTCGCGAAAAGACTTATCTCTTCGCGCTGACACGCGAACCTTGCAGATAGCGAACGAGCAGGCGCGTTACGTCATCCACGAATTTCGATGCCTTCTCGCCGGTGAGGATGTCCGGGCGGTGCAGGACCGCTGCGTGCGTCAGCGCCTCCACCACCGTCACGCAGATAAAGGCCGCGAGATCGATATCGCTGACCTCGATCTCATCGCGGTGCGCCTCGAGATAGCCGCGAACCAGCGCGTATCCCTCGCGCAGGTTGGCTTCCATATTCTCAAGCCGCCCGACCCGCGGGATCTGTTCTGAAAGAACCGCATGAAGGCGCGGATTGACGCGGTGGCCCCGGATTCCAAGCGAGACGAATTCACGGGCCGCTATCTCTATCGGGCTTGCAGCCATTCTTACGATGGCGCTGCGGGTGGCCTGCGAGACTTGCTGCGTATGGCGGTCGATGACTGCCGCCACGAGCGCTTCCTTGCTGGGAAAGTACTGGTAGAGCGAACCGATGCTGACACCCGCCACCTCCGCGATCTTGTTGGTGCTTGCCCGATCGTACCCTTCGCTCAACAAAATGCGAGCAGTTGCTTCGATGAGCGCATCGACGGTCATCCGCGATCGCTCCTGAGAGGCCATTTTTCTGGGGCTGGTTTGCAGCCTTCGCGCCATACCTGTTCACTCCAAATGCGAGTTTACTATTGTGAGTGAATGCTTGTATTTTGTCCATAGGCAAGACAGTCGAATGCAACCCGTTCTGGCGGAACCGATGGGAACAACGATCTTTTTGATGGGTCGTGCCCGCCCGGAACCATTGAGGATCCAAACGCTATGGACCAAATCGCAAGCAGCCCGCTCGACGACATGGATCGCCGCCCGATGATCAACCAAAAGCCCGACTACGGCCTCGATGGCCCCGGGCTTGTTCGCGCCCTCCTGGTGGTTGGGCTGGTCTCGGCAATCGTTGGTTTGCTTCTTTTGCGATGGGTTCCAAACGCGCACGCCGCGGACGCCGCTGGTTACGCGCTTGTGAGTTTCGGCCTCCTCTGTTTCACCTTCGCATCTCTGATGTTCGCGAGCAGCCGCTTCGGCAAATTCCGGGCACGTGATCGCCTGCTCGCGGGTTTGAAGCTGCGCGGAGACGAAACCGTGCTCGATGTCGGATGCGGCCGCGGCCTGCTGCTGATCACCGTCGCAAAGCTGCTGCCGCGAGGCCGCGCCGTAGGCATCGATTTGTGGTCTCAGCGCGATCTCTCCGCCAACTCGCGCGAAGCCACGATGAAAAACGCCGCGCTTGAAGGCGTCGCGCACCGGGTCAGCGTTCACGATGGAGACATGCGCGAATTGCCCTTTCCCGACAGGAGCTTTGACGCCGTCGTCACGCACTTCGCAATCCACAACGTCCGCGCCAGCGAAGGACGGCGAGCAGCGATCCGCGAAATCGTCCGCACGCTCAAACCCGGCGGCCAGGTGGCCCTTTCGGATATCCACCCTTTCGTCAGCCTGTATGCTGACGAGTTGCGAAGGTCAGGGATGATTGACGTGAACATCTCAGACCTCAGTTTCTGGACGTTTCCCCCCGCCCGCACCGTAACGGCAAGAAAACCCTCACGTTCGGTGTGATTCAAAGAACGCACGGACTCATTTCACACGCCAGGAGGTAATAGGCGATGAACGAAGTCAGCACCCTTCAGCGGTTGTTCAGGTACAAGGCATGGGCCAACGATGGAATGCTCAAGGCGGTGCATCGCTTTGACCCCGTATCTCAAGCGATGGATCGCGAGATCGCGATGCGAATCCTCAATCATACCTATGTCGTTGACCGAATCTTCGCCGCGAATCTGCGGCGATTGGAACACGGGTACAAAGCGTCGACCACTGCCGATGTGCCGGCGCTGGAGGAATTGTCACAGGCCCTGAGAACCAGCGACGGCTGGTACGTTGACTATGTGGCGAGCCTCGATCGGACCGATCTGGCTGAGGGTATTGATTTCACCTTCACGGATGGCGCCCCGGGCCGGATGACGCGCGAGGAGATGCTGATGCATGTCGCGCTTCACGGCGCATGCCATCGCGGCCAGATTGGATTCCTGATGCTGAAAAACTCGATCCCTCCGTCGGCCGATGGCTTTACAACCTACCTGCACAACGCGGAAGCATCGATGCGCCGCCGCTCCGGGTGATTTTGCGGATGACTTGGGTTGGGCTTCGGCAAACGGCGCGTCAATCGCTGAAGCCCCAGCGGCCAGCGAGATGAATCCGCGCGAGGATGCGCAAGCGGCTCAATCTCAGATCCGACGACATCATCAATTTGAGGCCGGAAGGCGGATCAAAGCCATTCCCCGCCCGCGCCTTCGGCGCGCCCTCTCCCTGTCGGAGAGGCCGGCGCGAAGCGCCGGAGGGATGTCGCAATCTTTTGATGGCTCCGGGTTCAGACGCGGCAAACGGTCAACAGGACTTCCTCCGAACGCCCCTTTTCAGTCCTTCTTCGGAGCGGACTCGCCGTCCGGGCTCGCCATGACCACCACATAGCCGTCAGGATCGCGAAGCCACATCTCCCGATGTTGCGGCGCGGGATTGACGTGAGGTTCCGCGACTATCTCCGCGCTCAACGCGCGAGCCCGCTTTACGGCCGCGTCAAAGTCGTCAACTTCGAACCAAAGCAGCACTCCGTGCCCGACCGGCGCAGCGTCCGCATCGACCAGGTTCGGATGATTTTCCGCATCCCAGGCGTGAAGTTGAAGAATCATCTCGCCGGACGAATAGATGCGCTCGTAGCGGTCGCGATGAGGATGCTCCGGGAGCGAGCGCGCCCCGAGCAACGTCGTATACCATCGACTGCTCGCCCTCACATCGCGCACCGCGATAAGAGGTTGAGGTCGGGCGGACGATTTTCGCGCGGAGGATTCCATAAACCTCTCCACCTCATCAGTCGCAAGCGCAGGCTTTCTGCGCATCAGATATCGCGCCCTGGCCTCCCCCGGTCAAGCAGGTCCAGGGAAGCGCCCGCGCGCGACGGCGCCGGGTGTGTTTCAGACAATTGCGCGCGTCTGCCGAATGGAACCTGCGATCGACCTGAACTGACAAATGCGCGGGACACTTTGTCCGAGTGAACGACGCCCAGAATCAACGCGCAGGCTCCGTGTCGCCGCCGAGCGGCGAGAAGCCGGCGGTTACGGTCGCGCAGTTCACCGCCTCTATGCTTTCTCCTGGGGCTTCCAACCGCTGCGGGATCGATTTCGCGATACCGGTTCATCGCGGCGGAATGTTGAACGCGGACGCCGACATCTGGTAGGGAAGAGAGAAGTTGAAAGCCTGTCCCTTCTTTTCCGTGATATTCGATGGTCTGATCACTCTTGGCGGACGAATCACAGCATTTTGATCGCTCCGCTCTGCAGGCCGTCGTTGCGGCCGCCGCGGAGGAGTTCGACGCCGAGGTCATCCTGCTGGTCCGCGATGGCAGCAGGATGCGGCTGGGCGCATCCGAGAGCGCGGGACTCAACGCGCGCGTGATCCTGTCGCAATGCCTGAGCCGTCTGAATGAGCTGGAAGAGCAATCTCTGGATACGACAACTCGAGCGTTTATCCGCGTCGTGTCGGAAGACCTGAAGAACGATCAACTGGTGCTGCTGATTGTGCGCGAGCGAGGCGTAATTCAATTGGCCTCCGGCGCGGGCGTCAAAGGAAAAGTGCGCGACATGCTGAACGATGCCCTCCAAGCGATCGGCGGCGAACGCCGCCGCCGCTGATCGATCCTCGCAGCGGCGAAGGGTCATCTGAGGCGGGCAATTCTAGGCTGATGGTCTCGCCCGTCGCCGATCACTCTATCGTTGCCGCGCTTGCCTCTCGAACCTCACACTATCTGCGTGCGAGCGCTACGAAATGAGCACTGGCACCGAGAATTGAAGGCTCTCGCTCCACGACCGCCAGGAACTCCATCATAGCTGTGCGCCCTTCCGGATTGTTCCAAACTTCCTGGAATCGCGCTCCGCTCCAGGCGATGCCTTCGATCGCCAGAAGCTCAGCGCTGTCGAAACCGGCATCGCGAACTTCTTGCGCCAGTTCATCCGGGCGATGGAAGTATGCGGTCGTGAAATACCTGGGACCGGGCTCATCCCTGGACTCTATAAACCTGAATCGAGTCTGACCAAGGGTCACCGATAAAGAACCATCCATGGCCTGCGAACGCGTTCCAGCCAATCTTGAGGTCGCCCGCGCCGCAGGTCCGGACAACCTTCCATTTTCCTTTGGCCGGATTGGCCGAGAACGCGGCACGGTAATACCCCGCTGCGCGGATTGCTTTCATGCTGTAGTCAGAAACGCCTACAGTACAGTCACTCCTGTTTCCACTGGCGCCTCCCTAAGAATGCTCATAACTTCTTCCAATAGTCGTCGATCCCCGGCACTGAGATCTTCCCGCAGATGGCCATCTTGCACGGCTTCTTCCGGAAGACGGTTAGTCGCGGCAATTACGCGCGCATCGACATGAATCTCGCCTTCGCGCCCCACCCTCCGGATCGAGTGTCGCTCGATAACGCGAAGAAACTTCGGCTGAAGCTCCGGCTTCATCTCGGTTATCTCGTCAAGGAAGACAGTACCGCCATTGGCCTGCTCGAAAATGCCGAGGCGCCGGCCGGCTGCGCTCGTGAACGCGCCGCGTTCGTGGCCGAACAGCTCGCTCTCGATTAGATCGCCGGGGATCGCCGCGCAATTTACCGCGAGAAATCGTCCGCTCCGCTTCGACCGAGCATGAATCTCGTACGAGGCGACATCTTTGCCAACGCCGCTCTCGCCAATAATGAGGATCATGGAGCCTGATCGAGCAGCCTTGTCGATCAGCTCCTGCACGCGGAGAATCGCTTGCGATCCGCCAACAAACATTGGACGCAAGCATCAGAGTCTCTCCGCTACCGCGTCCGCCACCGCCTCGGGTCGAGAACCTCTAACGCCCTTTCACAACTCCAATCGCCGCCTTAAACTGCGGACGGCACTTAGGTCCGCCTCGGTAAGCTAAACCGGTAGTCGAAGCTGATGAACCGGTAGTCCCGCCCGTGTCGCAGCCGTGAACTCCTCAAAGCCTTGCCACGGTTTGCGACGTTAAAGGATGCACATCGCGTAACGATTTGTCAACGTCGAAAATGTGAACCGGCCAAGAGGGTGGCGCGCTTTCAATTCTGACGACGGCTCATTCCGGCAGCTGGGCATGATCCTCTTCATGAAACCGTCGAAGAGCGGGACAGTGAAGGCCGTCTCAAGAAGTAGCCGATCTTATGTAAAATCCATAAAGTGCCTTAAGAAGCTTATAATTTTGCGGCGGTTGCTTTGCTCAGTACCTTGAGTAAAAATACTCAGCGTCATGAGCAAATTGGAAGCGCCCTTTCGTCGACTTCAGGCAGCCGAGCTGTCCCGCCGGCTTCGCGAACCGAGACGCCACATCCAGGTGGTGGCCGGCGCGCGGCAGGTAGGTAAAACGACCCTCGTTCAGCAAGTCGTTGAGACCATCGACCTTCCAATCCGCTTTGCCAGCGCTGACGAGCCCACGCTGCGCGGCGCCGACTGGATCGCGCAGCAGTGGGAGGCGGCGCGGCTATCCGCCGGCCCCAAGGGCGCCATCCTCGTCCTCGACGAGGTGCAGAAGGCCATTGGATGGTCGGAGTCCGTCAAGCGCCTGTGGGATGAGGACACGCGCGCGAAGCGGCCAATCAAGGTTGTACTGCTCGGCTCGGCACCGCTCCTTGTCCAGCAAGGTCTCACCGAGAGTCTGGCTGGGCGGTTTGAGATTCTTCGCCTGCCACATTGGTCTTTGGCGGAGATGCGGGCGGCGTTCGATTTCAGCCTGGACCGACATATCTACTTTGGCGGCTATCCGGGCGCTGCACCATTGGTGAGCGAGCCCGAGCGCTGGCGGCGCTACATCCTCGACGCGCTGGTCGAGACTACTATCGCCCGAGACGTCCTGCTGCTGACTCGCGTGGACAAACCGGCTCTGCTGCGACGCCTGTTCGAATTGGGCTGCCGCTACTCGGGACAGGTGCTGTCTTACAACAAGATGCTTGGTCAACTTCACGACGCCGGCAATACCACCACGCTCGCGCATTATCTCGAGTTGCTCGGCGGAGCCGGATTGCTCACCGGACTCTCCAAATTCGCCCGCCGTCCCGTGCGGCAGAGAGGGTCAAGCCCGAAACTTCAAGTCTTAAATACGGCCCTGATGACTGCGCAATCTGGACTTTCCTTTGAAGAGGCCAAGGAAGACCGCGAGTTTTGGGGACGCCTGGTTGAATCGGCTATTGGCGCTCATCTCGCCAACGCGGCGGCCTTGGACGAATGCGAGCTCTTTTACTGGCGCGAGGGCAACCGCGAGGTGGATTTCGTCGCGCGCGCCGGACGTACATTGAGCGCGATCGAGGTCAAGAGCGGTCGCAGCCGTGACGCTAATCCCGGCTTGGCCGCGTTTGCAGCGTTATTCAGGCCAACTCGACAGCTCCTCGTCGGCGGCGACGGCATTCCAGTCGAAGAATTTCTGCTGAAGCCGGTCCGCCATTGGGTCACGCAATGAGGAAAACGTGCCGATGCACCGTTCGAGCACACGACGGGCCGGTTCACCGCGCAGCCTCGGCGTCGGTGTCTATCCGATCCAAAAGCACCGTTTTCCCCACACCGCGTAGTCCGTGCAAAATCAAACTTCGTGCGGCTCGACCTGCACGGATCTGATCCTGTCGAGCGCGATTGCGGCACGTTCGATCAGGTCGTCCCGGCCCGCTAGTTCAGGTGGCGGTGTTCCGGCTCCGGGCGCGTACGGATTCTTGCGAGGGTCCATTTTATAGGGAACTCGATCTCGTGGTGTTCCCAATCGAAGACATGTCCGATCTTGAGCGGTTGCCAGATCTCGCCGAACCCGGCAGCAAGGGTGACCTCATATGCGATCGCGTTGTAAGGACTGAAGGTCACCGAAAGAGTGTTGAAATCTTTCCATCCGAGAATCAAAACGTGACCTCGCGTGACGAATCAGATGGGTCACACGAACCTGGAAATGATCATCGAAATGATCATCCGCCACTATGCGCGATGGACGCGGAGACCGGAGCGCGTTGGCACTCTAGCTCACCAGCTTTCCGCCAAGTTCCCGTCAAAAAAGCCTGAATTTAGCCTGAAAATGGCGGCCGCGAGCGCTCCGAGCGCTCGCGGCGCGACGCGCCGATCGTCGCAAATAGCTGATTCGATTGAGAGAAGAGGTGGAGCGGGCGACCGGGGTCGAACCGGCGACGTCCAGCTTGGGAAGCTGGCATTCTACCGCTGAATTACGCCCGCCCATCGCGAAGTTTAGGTCCGCTTGATCGGGGTGTCAATTCGGAGGCTCGTTGATCAGGGATCCGCGGCGGTCGCGGATTCTTCCGGTTGGCGCGGGCTTTGCCTTCGGGTAGCCTTTGGCCCGTCGCGATGAAACCTCGACCGATCGATCCCTCGCGTGCGCGCACGCGCTCGCTTGCTTCGCTTTCGCGGATGGTGAATCAGAAGCAGTTTGCGGCGCCGGTTGCCGCGGGCGCTTCGATGCGCCGGTTTATCGAGGCGCTGCCCGATGCGCTTGCGGCGCGTGATCTCCGCCTGCTCGCGCGCGCGATCGCATCGGCCCATCGCGCGGGCCGCACCATCCTCCTGATGTCCGGGGCGCATCCGATCAAAGTTGGCCTGAGCCCCGTCATCTGCCGCCTGATGCGCGACGGAATTCTGAGCGCGATTGCGACCAACGGCGCCGCGATCATCCATGACTACGAACTCGCGTTCGCGGGCCGCACCTCCGAAGATGTCGGCGCGGGGCTTGCCGATGGCAGCTTCGGGATGGCGGAGGAGACGGGCGCGTTTCTGAATCGCGCGGCGCGGATGGCCGCCAACGAGAACAAGGGGCTGGGCGAGGTGGTAGGCCGCGAGATCGAGCGCGCGCGACTCAAGTTCCGCAAGGTCAGCATCTTCGCCACCGCGTATCGACTCGGGATGGCGGCGACGGTGCACGTCGCGATCGGCGCCGACATCATCCATATGCATCCCGCGGCCGATGGCGGCGCGATCGGCGCGGCGACCATGAATGATTTCCATCGGCTGGCCGCGGTCGCGGGATCGTTGTCGCGCGGGGTGGTCGTCAATCTCGGCTCGGCGGTGGTGATGCCGGAAGTGTTCCTGAAGGCGCTGAATCTGGCGCGCAACCTGGGCCGCAATGCGCGCAACTTCACCGCCGCCGACATGGACTTTATTCGCCAGTATCGATCGCGCCGCAACGTGGTCGAACGTCCGACCGAAACCGGCGGCGCGCGTATCCTGCTGACCGGGCATCATGAGCTGATGTTCCCGCTGCTGGTGGCGGCGGTGCGCGAGGAACTGGCCCACCCGAAACGGAAGTGACCACCCGATCGAAGCATCCCGCGGCGCCGATCGCGCTGCTCACCGATTTCGGCCATCGCGACCATTACGCGGGAGTGATGAAAGGCGTGATCGCGAAGATTGCGCCGGATGCGCCGATAATCGACATAACGCACGGCATCCCGCCGCAGTCGGTGGTCGCGGGCGCGATCGCGTTGCGCGAGAGCTGGCGATTTTTCCCGCGCCGGACCGTGTTCCTGGCGGTGGTCGATCCGGGGGTCGGCACGGTGCGGCTGCCGATCGCGATCGAAACGCGCGCGGGGGCGCGTTTCGTGGGACCGGACAACGGGCTTCTGGCATTGGCGGCGGAGGATGCGGGAATCAGGAGGGTGGTGGTGCTCGAGTCGGAGCGCCATCGGATGCCTCAGGCGAGCACGACCTTCCACGGCCGCGACATCTTCGCTCCCGCCGCCGCGTATCTTGCGAGCGGGACGCGGATGGGCGAGCTGGGTCCGGCGCTGGCGCGAATCGAGCCGCTGGACCTGCCGCAGGCGGAGTTAACGGATCGCGAAATTCGCGGACAGGTCATCTATGTGGACGGGTACGGGAACCTGGTCACGAATATCCGGCGTGACGATCTGGCTCGTCTGCCTGTTTCCTTTCCCGGCAAACAGGTTTCGGTTAGGATCGAAAAACGCGCGCCGGTGAAGATTTTCAATACGTATGGCGACGCTCCCTCGGGTGCCATCCTCGCGACGTTTGGCAGTTTTGAACTTCTCGAGATCGCGATGCGCAACGGGAACGCGGCTGAACGACTCGGCTGCTCGGTAGGTGCCGCCGTCATCGCGCGGGTCGCGCGCTGAACATGGATGAAGTTGCCGCCAATCGCGAAGCGCCGGGAGTCCTGACCGAAATTCCGCGCTACGGACCCGAGGTATCGAGGACGGTCGCGCCGGTAAGATCCGGCGTTCCCGCGATCAATGTCGCCCTGTTCCTGGTGACGCTGCTGACCACCACGATGGCGGGGGCGTATTCAGCCGGGGCGGAGCTCTCGATATTCCATCCGATCACCAGTCTGGCCGCGCTCTCGCTCGGATTTTCGTTCTCGATCCCGCTGATGGCGATTCTGCTGGCGCATGAGATGGGTCATTACCTGACCTCGCGGCGACACGGGGTCAACTCGAGCCTGCCCTACTTCATCCCGGCCCCGTTTCCCTCGATCTTTATTATCGGGACGTTCGGCGCGTTCATCCGGATGAGAGAAACGCCAAGGACGCGGCGGATGATGTTTGATATCGGTGCGGCCGGGCCGTGGGCGGGTTTCGCGGTCGCGATACCGTGCGTGATAATCGGGCTCAAGCTCTCGCAGATCGCTCCGCTTGCATCGCAAAGCCAGGGCGTCTCGCTGGAACTGGGAAACTCGCTGATGTTCTGGGGAATCGCGCGATGGGTTCTGGGCGTGAATCCGAACCTGGTGAACGTGACGATGCATCCGATGGCGTTTGCGGGATGGCTGGGGTTGTTCGTCACCACCCTGAACCTGCTGCCGATCGGGCAACTCGACGGCGGACACGTCGTCTATACTCTCTTTCCGCGGGCGCATCGCACCGTCTCCGCCCTGTTCGTCGGGGTATGCGTGATGCTGGCGATCGTGCCGCTGGCGTTGGGCTACAGCTTCTGGGCGGGATGGCTGCTTTGGGCGGTGCTGGGGGTGGCGCTCGGCCTGGGCCATCCTTCGACGATGGACCGGGACACGCCGCTCGACCCGAGGCGGCGGCTTGCGGCGTGGGTTACGATCGCGCTGTTCCTGACCACGTTCGTTCCGGTTCCGGTTTCGTTGAATACGCCCGAAGCGCCGGAGAAACATGAACCGCCATCGTACGAGGTGATGTATCATGCGCCGCGGGCGCATCCCGCTCCTGGCATCATCGACGCGATCATGATTGACGAATCGAGGAGATAGAGCCCTGGCGAACAACACCGCATCATCCCGGCCCGCCGGCACCAACGAGCGGCGCCGCCCATCGTGGGACCAGTACTTCATGACCATCACGCAGCAGGTGGCCGAGCGATCGACCTGCCTGCGCGCGAAGGTGGGCGCAGTGATTGTGCGCGACCGGAGCATCCTGGCAACGGGCTACAACGGGGCGCCGGCCGGGATGCCGCACTGCACGGAGGTTGGATGCCTGATCTACGAATCGCGCAATCCGGACGGAGAAATCGAGCAGAACTGCTTTCGGACGATCCATGCGGAAATCAACGCGATTACGCAGGCGGCGCGAAACGGCGCGGCGATCCGCGACGCCGACATCTATGTGACGCACACTCCCTGCATCCATTGCCTCAAGGTGCTGATCAACACCGGCATCCGCACCGTTTACTACGGGAAGAAATACAAGCTGCACACCGTAACAGACCTGCTGAAACCCGCGAAGATAAAGCTGGTCCAGGTGCCTGAAAGTCCCGCCGATGCCCGCTGAGCCCGCGAACGACACGGCCCGATGCGGCATCTGCGCGATCATCGGGCGCATCAAGGCGGGCGCCTTCGATGATTTCATCGCGGAGCTGCCGGCCAGCTACCTGATCCTCGGCGATGCGCAGTTCTACCGGGGCTACTGCGTGATGCTCGCGAAGCGCCATGCGAGCGAGATATTCCTGATGCCCGAGGACGAGGCCCGCGCTCTGCTGGACGAGATGCGGCTGGTGGCGGAGGCAATCGCGGCGGTGACGCGGCCGTTCAAGATGAACTACGAATGCCTGGGCAACCAGGAAGCGCACGTCCATTGGCATCTGTTTCCGCGCTACGAGGATGACGACCTTCGCCGGATGCCGGTTTGGGTCAGGCCCGAGCAGGAACGGAAAACGACGCTGCCCAACGACGATCGCATCGCGCTCATAACCAGCCTTCGCGAACAAATCCTCGCCCGAATTCCTGATGCGCGCGCGCCCGGCAAGTAGCAAAGCGGAATCTCGCGCGGTGATTTTGCGCGGCGCTGCGCTCGCGTTGGTCGCGATCGCGGCCGCGGTTGCGTTCACCGCGTGCCAGCCTCGGCCTTTGCCCGAGGCGGACAGCGCGGCGGCGCGCCTTTACGTACAGCGCTGCGGAGATTGCCATCGTCCCTACGATCCGCGCTCGATGACCGCATCGATGTGGGAGACGCAGGTGACGCTGATGGACGGCAAGATGCGCGAGGCGGGAATTGCGCCGCTCACGGACGACGAACGGCGCGCGATCATGGACTACCTGACCCGCAACGCGGGCACGCAATAAGCCTCGCGCCACTTTTTCCGGCGGCGGATTTCGGCTATCGCTGGAGGCGGTGAGTCATGGCCGAGCATCTCGAAATCATCAAGCTTTACTTCGACTACAAGAGTCCGTTCACTTACCTGGCGATGGAACCGGCGTATCGCCTCGAACAGACCCATCGCGTGCGGTTGCGCTATCTGCCGTGCGACTTCAATCCGCGCAAGGCTTACGGCGGAGAGCTGGAGGAGCGCACGGAGCGCGACTGGCGCAAGGTCCGGTATCTGTACCTCGATGCGCGCCGCCACGCGAACGAGCGCGGCATCATCATCCGCGGCCCGCAGAAGCTGTTCGATTCGCGGCTGGCGATGATGGGCGGGATGTGGGCGGATCGGCACGGCAAGTTTCGCCCCTACTCCGACCGCGTCTTCGAGCGTTTCTTCAAGCGCGAGCTCGATATCGAGGATATGTCGGCGATCGCGGGCGTGATGAATGAAGCCGGCCTCGACGTGGAGGGCTTCAGGCGCTACCTCGAAAGCGAAGGTCCGCGGGACCTTCAGGCCGCGTATGACGAAGCCGAGCGCGACGGCGCGTTCGGTGTGCCCACGTTTATCGTCGCAGGCGAGCCGTTCTGGGGAAATGATCGGGTCGCGTGGGTAGTGAAGAAACTGGACGCGATGGGACTTCGGAGGTAGCCGCGGCACGCGAGGGAATCCTTCGTCCTTGCATTCGCGGTCCGACAGCGGTTGTGTAAAACCATGAAACCTGTACCGGTTGGGTCGAAAGGCAAGTTCGAACAGGTCGTCGAGAAGCGCCATCTGGCGAGCGAACTCGAACCCTCGCTCGCGCAGGTGATGTCCACGCCGACGATGATCGGGATGATGGAGATGGCGGCGATGGATGCGATGGCGGGATTCCTGGACCCGGGGGAAGGCTCGGTCGGGGTCGGAATCGACGTTCAGCATGTCGCCGCGACCCCGCCGGGCCATCGCGTGCGCGCGGAGGCCGAGGTCACGAAGTGCGAAGGACGGCGGCTCGAGTTCCGCGTGCGAGCGTTCGACGAGACGGAGGAAATCGGCTCGGGAACGCATCGGCGGGCGGTGATCGATCGGAGCAAGTTCAACGAGCGGCTGAAAGCTAAAGTTAAAGTATAGATTTATGGCCACCATTTTCGACCATGATGAGCGATACGTCGGGCGCGACTACGGCAGCGTTTCCTACGACATCACGCCCGAAACCGTGGCGACCTTTATCGCGGGCACCGGCGATGACAACCCGTGGTACCGCGACAAATCGCCGATAGGCGGACCTGTCGCGCCCGCCCTGATTCTTCATTCGGCGGTGTATCGAACCCTGGAATGGTACCTGCCCAACATCTACGGCAACCTGCATGCGCGCCAGGAATGGGAAGTGTTCGCGCCGGTGATGGTCGGCGAGCGGCTCACGACGCGATCGCTGATCATCGATCGGTATCTGAAGCGCGACCGCGAATACGTGGTGAATGAAGTCGTCGTGACCAACGCCGCCGGGCAGATCGTATCGCGCAGCCGAACCCATCAGAGCTTTCTCATCCCCGATCAGACCAGGAAAGATTCCTTCGTGGTGGATCGTTCGCGCGAGAAGGACAGCAAACGCACCTTCAACGTGGGAGAGCGCGGCGGCGAGTCGGTCGAAGTCGCGATGCGCAAAATCACCGAAGAGATGTGCATGGCCTTCTCGGGCCCGGCTCGCAACTACCACAACGACAAGCAAAAGGCGGTCGAGCTCGGGTTCCCGGAGATCGTCGTGCAGGGGATGCTCTCGGTGTGCATGGTCGCGGAGATGATGACGCGGCGGTTCGGGCTCGGCTTCTACTACGGCGGCAAGATGGACCTGCGGCTGGTCAACGTGGTCTGGGGAAACGATGTGACCGGGCCGCGCGGGCGGATTATCGAGCGGCGGCCGGAGGGCAAACGCACGCGCGCCGAAGTCGAAGTCTGGTGCGAGAAATCGGACGGCACCAAAACCATCGTGGGCAGCGCCAGCGCGCTTGAACTTTAGAAGAACCGGCGCGCGCGGCCGCGCGCTTGCCATGACTCCGCTCGCTTTCGCAATCGTCGTGGCGGCGGCGCTCGGCGGATGCGCCAGCAGGTGCAAGCAGGCCCTGGTCAAATGCCGCTATGAGTGTGAGCGTTCCTACCAGCTTTGCCAGATCCAGAACATCGATAACTGGTACTGCCGCAATCAGGCGGGCAACTGCAACGCCAAATGCGACGACGAGAACGCCGGATGCTCGTGGTGGCACTGGTGACCGCGGGCGCGATGCCCGCCGTCTTCGATCGCCGGCTTTTTTGACGTAGGAGGTAGTGCGGGCGGAGCCGGCACGGGGCCTTCCCCTATCCGGCGGTCAATGCTTCCACGTCCGCGATCTGTTTCGGGGTGGCCGCGGTGATGATCTCGTGCCCGGTCTCCGTGATGAGCACGTCGTCTTCGATCCTGATTCCGACACCGCGCAGACGCGCGGGAGCTTCGTCACAAGCCTCGTCGATATAGAGTCCCGGCTCGACGGTCAGCACCATCCCGGGTTCGAGCTTTCGCGATTCGCCTCGTATCTTGTAGAGGCCGACGTCGTGCACATCCATGCCCAGCCAGTGGCTGGTGCGATGTTTGTAGAAGCGGCGATAGCTGCCCTTTTCGATGATCTCGTCGGTGGAGCCGGTCACCAGACCGAGATCGCGCATCCCGTCCACCAGCACCCTGAGCGCGGCATCGTGAACGTCGTCGAAACGGGCATCGGGCAGCGCGCGCTCGATTCCTTTCAACTGCGCTTCGAGAACGATCGAGTAGAGATGGCGCTGCAGCTCGGAGAACTTTGCGCCGATCGGGAAGGTGCGGGTGATGTCGGAGGCGTAGAACTCGTACTCGCATCCCGCGTCGATAAGCAGCATCTCGCCCGCGCGCATCTCGCGGCGGTTTTCGATGTGATGAAGGATCGCGGCGTTCGGGCCTGACGCGACAATCGAGGGATAGCTCGGGCCGGTGGCGCCGCGGGAGCGGAACGCATAGTCCACTTCGGCCTCGATCTGCCATTCCTTCATCCCCGGGCGCGCCTTGTTCATCGCGGCCTTGTGCGCCTCGGCGGAGATGGCGGCGGCGCGGCGCATCAATTCCAATTCGAACGGGTCCTTGCGCAAACGCGCTTCGTGGAGAACCTCGCGCGGATCGACGATCGCGTAGGGACCCGATCCGATTCGCGGACGCATCGCGCTCGACGAATGGATCAGCTTGAGCACGCGCTCATCGAGATGTTCGTTGCGCGCGAGCGGATAATGGATGCGCTCGCTTTTTTCCAGATAGCGCGGAAGGATCTTTTCGAACTCGTCGATAACGTAGGCTTTGTCGGCGCCATACTCGACCATCGCCCCTTCGATCCCTGCGCGCTTTCCGGTCCAGGTCTCGCGTTCCTTGTCGCGCGGCCGCACGAACATCACGAACTGTCCGTCGGGATGCCCGGGCGAGAAGAGCGCAATCGACTCGGGTTCTTCGAACCCGGTCAGGTAGTAGAAGTCGCTGTCCTGGCGATAGATGAATTCGACGTCGCCCGATCTGAGCGCGACCGGCGCGCTGGGGAGAATCGCGGTGGCGCCTTCGCCGATCGCCTCCAGGAACCTGGAGCGGCGTGCGCGGTAGGTTTCGGCTTTTCCGTTCAAGCCCATAGCGAGATTACGCCACGGCGCGGGCGCTCGCGCCAGTGGGCAATAGCCATCATCCGCGGCGCCTCAATCAGGCACGGGAGATTTTCGCCCGGTCGAGGTCCCTTACGGAAATCCCGCGCCCGGCACCTGAACTTCGGTGATTTCGATGCGCCCGCTGGGATTGCTGCGGCATTTCGCCGGATCCGAGGTCTCCGAGGTCAGCACGAACAGTGTGCGGCGGTCCGGGCCTCCGAGCATGCAGGCGAACGTATCGGTCGCGACCTTGATATGGTCGGTGATCTGGCCGCCCTGCTTGACGCGGATGACTTCGGAGCGGGTCGGCGACGCGACCCAGATTGCGCCTTCGGCATCGAGACAGATTCCATCGGGCACGTACTGCGCAATGTTGGCCCATTCGCGGCGATTGCTCAGAGAGCCGTCCGCGGCGATATCGAATGCGGTCAGGCGCGACCCGAACGATTCGCCGACGATTAGAGTCTTGCCGTCGGGCGTAATTACCGCGCCGTTGGGGAACATCAGGTCTTCCGCCACGATCCGCGCCTTGCCGTCAGGCGTCGCCATCACCATCGTGGTCGAGCGCGGCTTTTCGCCCTTGTGCAAATCGAAGCCGAAGTTCCCGACGTACGCGCGCCCCTGCGCATCGACGACCATGTCGTTGCAGTCGAAGGGAGCGAGGGCGGACATGTCGGCGTGAGGTTTCAGCGCGCCTGCTTCGAGGCGCAGCAACCTGCGATCCCTCATCGAGACCACGAGCATCCGCCCGTCCGGAAGCCATCCGAGGCCCGAGGGCAGATTTGGGACTTCACAGACGACGTCGATGCGGCCGGCGAGATCGACGGTCTTGACCTTGCTGTCGTGCATGTCGGAGAAGAACAACTTGCCGTCGTGCCATCGCGGACCTTCCGGAAAGCAGAGCCCCTGAGCCAGGGTCTTGAGCGTGTGCATAGGCCGGCCCTCCCCGCGCGCGAATCAATCGAGCGCGCCGATTTTCCTGAGCGATTCGATCTCCGCGTTGCTGTAGCCGAGCCGCGCCAGGACTTCGTCCGTATGCTGTCCGAGACAGGGCGCGGGCGCTTTGACCGCGGTCGGCGTTCCGCTCATCCGCCATGGGATTCCGGCGTGGCGTTTGATGCCGACCTCGGGATGGTTCAGCTCGACCCAGTATTTGCGCTGCGCGATGTGAGTCTCGTCATCGCAGAGGTACTTGTTGTCGGCGACGGGAGCGGCGGCGATGCCGGCGGCTTGAAGCTTTTCCGCGACTTCATCGAAACGCTGCGGCCGGGTCCATTCGGTGACGATCGCTTCGAGATCGTCCTCGTTGGCTTTGCGCGCCTGCAGGGTTTTGAAGCGTGGATCGTCGGCCAGCTCAGGCCTTCCCATCGCGCGCGCGAGCCGGGCCCAATCGGCATCGTCGGTGCATACGATGGACACCCAGCGATCGATCGTCATGTCCATCACCTTTTCCGGCAGGTCCTGGCACTTGAAGTTTCCGTGCGGCGCCATCAGCGGATCGCGATTGCCGTTGCGCTCGGGCTCGCGCCCGTTCATCGTGTATTCGAGAATTCCCTCCGCGAGCAGGCCCATCGCGCATTCCCACTGGCTCATGTCGATGTACTGGCCTTCGCCGGTTTTCTTGCGATGGTACAGCGCGGCGAGCACGGCAAACGCGCCGTGGACTCCCGCGTTGGGGTCGGCATAGCTGAACCCGGCATGCATCGGCGGAAACCCCTTATAGCCGGTCAGCGACGAAAGGCCGGAAAGCGGCACCTGCGCGGGGCCGTAGGCGACGTATTCGTGATACGGCCCCGTATCGCCGTAGCCGCTCAGTGAGATCATGATGATGTCGGGCTTCACCTTGCGGATCGCCTCGTAGCCGAAGCCCATCTTCTCCATCACGCCGGAGGCGAAATTGTTGACGACGACGTCGGCCTCCTTGATGAGCCTCCATGCGACTTCCTTGGCTTCGGGATGCTTGAAGTTGAGCGAGAGGGATTTTTTGCCCTGGTTGTACTGGTTGAAATATCCGGACTTGTTGAGGCTGTCGAACTTTCCGTCCGGCCACGGCGGCAGCATCCGCGTAACGCAGGGCCGGGTTTTGGTTTCGATCCGGGTGACTTCGGCGCCGAGATGGGCGAGTTGGAGGGTGCAGTACGGACCCGCCCACACCCAGGTGAAGTCGGCGATCTTTATTCCTGAAAGAGGTGGTTTGGCCATTGCTAGATAACACCCTTGCGCTTGAGTTCGTCGATTCGCGCCTGCGTAAGGCCGAGCCTGCCGCCGAAGATCTCGGAATTATGCTGTCCGAGGGTCGGGGCGGGCATCCGGATTTCCCAGGGCGTGCGATGGTACTTCAGCGGAGCGCCGGGATATTTCCAGGTTCCGGCGACCGGGTGGGTGATTTCGACGAAGAAGCCGCGCGCCTTGAGATGCTCGCTGTTCAGCAGATCGCCCATCGTGGATACGGGCGCGAAGGGGACGCGTTTGGCCTGAGCCTTGCGGTAGATATCGAGGACGGTATGTTGGCCGACCCATTCCTCAAGAAAGACTTTAAGTACGTCCCAATTGAGCGCGCGGGTCAGGCGATCCTTGAAAATCTCTTCGCCCGCCCACTCCGGATTGCCCATGATCTCGACGAAGCCGCGCCATTGATGCTCTTCGATGCAGCAGAGGTAGATGTATCCGTCCTTGCATCGCATCGTCTCGACCGGCTGGATTGGCTTTTGGCCGAGCCGGGTCGCGATCATCTTCATGTACGGCCAGTACTCGAAGGTCATTTCGAGTTGCGATGTGATCGCTTCCTGAACTGACACTTCGATATGTTGGCCGGCCTCGCCGTTGAGCCGCGCGAAAGCCGCCGCGAGGGTAGGCACGGCGGCGTGGACGCCGCCCTGGTAGCCGGCCTGATGGCCGAAGGTTTTGAGGGGCGGCAAATCGGCATGCTCAGGACCGCCGCCGTTGAGAACACAGACGCCGCCCGCGGCCCACACCGTCAGGTCCTCGGCCCGCCAGTTGCGCTTTGGACCCGACAGGCCAAACGGCGCGATAGTGGTCATGATCAGGTCCGGGTTCACCCGCTTCATGCGGTCGTAGGTGAGTCCGACGCGGTCCATGTCCGGTGGCGTTACGTTGTGGATCAGGATGTCAGCGCCGGCAGCGAGTTTTTCGAGCAGCTCCATCCCCTCGGGCTGCGCGATATCGAGCGTGATGCCCTTCTTGTTGGCATTGAGGTAAAGGAAGAGGCCGCTCTTTTCCGGATGCGCCTCGTCGCGCGGAAATGGTCCGCGCGTACGGGCGGGGTCGCCAACGCCCGGCCGTTCGACCTTGACGACGTCGGCGCCCAGGTCCGCGAGCAGTTTGCCGCAATAAGGGGCGGAGACCATCTCGCCCACTTCAAGAATTTTGAGATCTGACAATGCGCCTGCCATTCAAACTCCCGCCGATAATGATTCGAACTTTTATTCAGGAAATACCCGCCTGAACGGTTTCACCTCGATGCGCTCGAACACACCCTCTTTGGTGTACGGGTCGCTGTTGGCGAATGCGACCGCCTCGGCCTGGCTCTCCATGTCCACGATGATGAGGCTTCCGCTGCCGTCGGCGAACGGTCCGGCGATAACCACCTTACCCTTGTCAACCAGCGGCCGCAGATTGTCCAGATGAGCGGGCCTGATTTTGGGCCTGAGCTCGGCGCCGCGAGGTCCGTCGTGGCCGATAATCACAAAGAGCATCGCATCCCCTCCACCGGCAAAGGCGGGTCAATCCGTCTTAATTAGCACGCTGCGGCGCGAGGAAAAAAGCAATGGGAAAGGGCCACCACCAGTCGTAGCCTACGATCGGGCGGGTTCGCTATTATCGAGATTTCGATGCCGGCCGTTGGCAGTTCGAGCCTCCAATGAATTCGACGAACAAGGTCGTTCCCTTCCGGAGACCTTCGAGGCGAAACGGGTCTTCAGGCGCGATCGATCGCGCCGAGGAGACGCGCACGAAACGGCACCTGTGGATTCACGCGATGTTGTTTACGGCGGTCGCGCTCATCGTGTACACGGCGGCGGTCCTCGCCGTTCCCGGAGAGGAAGTCGAAACGCTGTGGTTCGTATGGCTGATCTTCGTGGTCGCGGTGAGCAAGCTGCTCTTGGCGAACGGATTTATCTTCGCCGCGATCGGCGCGGATAAGAGAGAGTCCGCGCGACGGACCACGAAACTCGGGCCCCTGCCCTTCAGATCCGGCCATCGCCACCAGCGTTTTCAGGCGGCGCCTCGGTTTCCCCGCCGCTGACCGGCCTCCGCCTGCTCTGCGTCAGGCGTCGAGCCGGCTTGCCCATTTGCGCGCGGGACGCCGTTCCCATCCGCGCTTGTGGTAGCCGTATGCGGCGATCAAGGGAACCGCGATCGACGCCTCGCAATACACCATCTGCTCGAAGGTCGTATCGACCTTGCCCCAGCTTGACGCTTCCTTGAGGGTCGAGCCCGACAGCGCGCCGTCGCGGACATCAGCCACCGTCACCTGGATCGCGTATTTGTGCATCGGAACGTCGTGGCCGAGAATTTCGGCGGCGACGACGATGTCTTGGGCGAAGTTTTTGGGCACGCCGCCGCCGATCATGAGAAGCCCGGTCTCGTTGCCGAGCACCTTGATACGGGTGAGCTCGTGAAAATCCTGCGCGCTGTCGATTGTAACCCTGGCGCCCTTGGCTCGCGCCGCCTGATGCGCAACCAGGCCAAAGCCCGCGGAACAATCGCTGAAGGCCGGACAGAAGATAGGGACGTGCTCGCGATAGGCTTCGAGCACGATGCTGTTGTCGGCGCGGGCTCCCGTCTCGGCGAGATACTTACCCATCTCGCCCACGAACTCCCGCGATGAGTATGGGCGCGGTTCGAGCTGATCGGCGATTTTCCTGATCGTTTCGTCGCAAATGCGAAGCTCGTCTTCGTCGATGAGGGTGTCGTAGATGCGATCGATGTGAAGTTCGCGCAGCACTCCGTCCTCCAGCCCGGCGCGCAGGCGTTCGTCGGCGATATAGTGGCGGAAGCCGAGCGCCTCGAAGAAGTCCTGATCGACGATATTCGCGCCGGTGCTCACGACCGCATCGACCATCCGGTTGCGGATCATGTCGGCGAACACTTTCTTGAGACCCGCGCTGACCAGCGATCCGGCGAGGCACAGGATGACGGAGCAGTTCGCATCGCGGAGCATCCGGTCGTAAATTTCGGCGGCCCGCGCCAGGTCGCGCGCGCTGTACGCCATATGCTTCATGGCTTCGACCAGCGGCACAACGTCGTGGCGGGTAATATCGACGTGCTGGATGGTTTCGGAGAGATATTCAGATTTTGACGGCATCGCGTCCTTCCTGTCTTCTGCCTGCTATCCGGGCGTGATAGCGCCGTAGCCGGTGTAATAGATGAGAAAATATCCGGTCGCGATGGCGAACAGAGTGAGCCCCGCGACCACGTCCGCAGGCATCACAGGATACTCGATCAAGGTTGTGGGATTATTACGCAGGCCGAAGCCGCGCGCCTCGAGCGCCATCGCCATGTTGTTCGCCCTGCGCAGGGCAGACATAAAGACCGGAATAACCACGGTCACGTAGCGGCGCATCCGCTCGAAAAGCCCGCCCTTCTCGAAATCGTAACCGCGCAGCTTCTGCGCATCGACAATCGTCATCGCGGAGTCGATGAACAGCGGCACCAGCCGGAACGCGAGCGAGATCGCGAAGCCGACGCGGTAGGATACTCCGAGCTTGGCCAGGCCGACGGTGAACTCTTCCACCCGCGTGGTCGAAAGGAACAGCACCGAAGCGCCGAGTAATTCGGCAAGTTTGATTCCCCGGCCAAGCCCGTACACGAGCGAGCCGCGGCTGACGTGGACGAACGGCAGGTTTATCAGGGGCGTGCCCTGCCGATAGAAGAAAAGCCAGACGATGGTGGTCGTGAAGACGAGGATTATGAAGTACCAGCGATAGCGGTAGAAGTTGCGCCACGAACCGGTAAGCTGCGCAACCCACAGCATGAAGATGCCGATCGGCAGAAGCGCGATCGGATTGTCGACCCAGTAGACCGACCAGAACATCACGAACAACGCGATCACCTTGACGGTGGGATGCAGCCGATGAACGAAGGTGCCGCGATCGAGATAGAGCTGAATCGCCATCAGGCCCGCTCCTTGATCCAATCGGCCAGCGCCTGCGGGGTCAGGGCCAGCGCGCCGAAGCGGCGGCTGAGCCGGGTCACTTCCGGCGCGCGAAACGACGAATGCGCAAGAAGATCATCCTGAGCGAAAAATTCCGCGACGGTGCCGTCAAACAGCTTGCGGCCCTTGCGGATCAGAACGACGCGGCGCGCGTATTCCGCGACCAGCCACGGCGTATGGGTGATCATCACGATTGCGATTCCGCTGCGGTTCAGATCCTCCACCAGCGCCATCATCCGGCGCTGTTCGCGATGGTCGAGGCCGGTGGTCGGCTCATCAAGAATCAAAAGCCGGGGACGCAGCGCCAGCACGCTCGCCACCGCGACCCGCTGGCGCTCGCCCTTGCTGAGCAGGAACGGATCCTTGTCGCGCGCGTCCAGGAGTCCGACGGCTTCGAGCACCTCGGCGCATCGGCGCTCAATCTCCCGCTTGTCGAAGCCGAAGTTGCGCGGACCGAAAGCGACTTCGTCCCAGACCGTCGCGGCGGAAATCTGATGGTCCGGGTTCTGGAACACGTAGGCGACCTCGCGCGCGGTCTCTGCCGCTCGCAGCGACGCGCGGTCGCGTCCTTCCAGCATCACGCGCCCTTCGTTGGGCTTGAGCAGCCCCACGATATGCTTGGCGAGAGTGGTCTTGCCGGAGCCGTTCTGCCCGACGATCGCGAGAAAGTCCCCGCGCTCGATGCGCAGATCGATGCCCTTCAGCGCGTGGACGTTTTCCGAATAGCTGAAGGAAAGACCCGTCACCTCCACCAGCGGCGGCTCCCCGGATCCCGCCGGATCGGGATCTTTCGAGAGCGCCGTTGGCGAGGCGGGCGAGAATGTCCGCAGGCGCGGAAAGGTCCGCACGATCGCTTCATACGCCTGGTCAACGCTGTCGGCATGCCCGCCGATGCCGAGCAAATGCAGGACGCGATTGAGTCCGGGAACGTGCACGCCGCACTCTTCGAGCAGATCGAAGTTTGTCATCACCTCCGCGGGAGGCGCGTCGGCGACGATCGTTCCGTCGTGGAGCAGAATGATGCGGTCGGCGCGCATCAGTTCCTCGGACTCGTGCTCGATTACCACCAGGCTGAACCCCTGCTCGCGCAGCTTTGCGATGAGCGCGAAGACTTCCGCTTTGCCTTCGGGATCGAGATCGGTGGTGGGTTCGTCCAGGACGATGATCGAGGGCCTGAGCGCGAGCACGGAGGCGATCGCGAGCCGCTGCTTCTCTCCTCCGGAAAGCGAAGTCGGGTCGCGATGCTCAAAGCCCGCCAGTCCGACCGCTTCGAGCGCCGGGCGCAGGCGAGCCTGCATTTCGCCGCGCGCCATCCCCACCTGCTCCATGGCGAAAGCGACCTCGAGCTCGACGCTGGTCGAAAAGAGTTGCGCCTCGAAGTCCTGAAACACCATCCCGACCTCGGCGGCGGCCTCGCATATGCGCATCGCGTCGAGGCGGCTCTTTCCAATCATCACGATTCCGCGAAAGTCGCCTCCCTCGAATTCCGGAACGAGGCGATTGAGGCATTTGGCCAGGGTGGATTTTCCCGCGCCCGACGCGCCCATAATCGCGATCATCTCGCCATGCGCTTGATCGAGACTGAGCGCGCGCAGCGCCGGTCCCGGTTCGCTCGGGTAGGTGTAGGTAACGTCCCGGACGGACAGAGCGGTATCGGCGGGCGTTCCCGCAATCGCGCTTTGCAGCTCGGTCTTCACATCAATGCGAGCCCGGCGAATGCGAGCAGGATCAGCGGACTGACGAGAATAGCGATCGACTTGTCATGGGGCGCCGCGTTCATCCAGGCCGGAAGGAATGCCGGCACCCAATATCCCGTGGAGAGCAGATTTCCGAGCGCCCACGCGCCCCCCTCTCCAATCATCAGCAGCGCGATTCCGGCGACCCTGAGCGCGGCCGGCGGCGGCGTGAGCTCCGGCATCACGTCCTGATAAAGCATCCGGCCCTTGCGCACGCGCGGATATACGGCGGCAAGGATGAACGGCGACAGGACCATCGCCGAAGCCATGTTATTCAGGATGATGACGTTGCCGAGCATCGCAAACGGCCGTATCGCAAGCAGATTATCACCCCATCCGACCAGATCGGCGCACAGCACGCTGGCGAGCAGACAGGCGAAGACGTACTTCGCAAGGCCGAGCGGAGAACGGGGAACGGGGCTCTCGCCGCCTCCGATAGTCTCCCAGACCTTGAACGGCACCAGACCATAAACGAGGTTGGCGAAGAACCCGAAGATGTCTCCGGGCGAGGCACCGCCGAAGAAATCGCCGATCATGTTCCCGATCGCGCTTCCCCACGCCGCAGCCGGGCCGAACAGAAACGAGCATACGACGGGGATTGCGTTGGCCGGCCTGAGCTCGGTGACGCCGGGAATCAGCGGCACGACCTTGAACGGCACCAGCACCGCCGCATACAGCGCCGCCGAAATCGCGCATAGCACGACCATCCGCGTGTTGCGCCACATCAATCTGAGGCCGTTCATTCGACGAATGATTACGCCAGCAACGCGAGCATGCGATAAGATTTCCGTCCGGAGCGGCGGGGAGGCACGCCCTGTCCGAAGCCAATTGCGTGATCGACAGCCACGTTCATCTCGACGCTGACCAGTATGCCGACCCATCAGGCGCAATCAAGCGTGCGGTTGAAGCCGGTGTTACAGCGATGGTCGCGCCCGGAACCGGGGGAGCATCGAATCGCCGCGTGATCGAACTGTCCCGCCGATATCCAAAGGTGGTCTATGCCGCCTGCGGGTTCCATCCGGAGCGATTCGACCTGACGGATGCGGACCTGGAGGAGGCCCTGGAGACGATTCGCCGCGAGAGAGACTCGCTATGCGCCGTGGGCGAGGTCGGGATGCCCTGGTATGGCGACCGGGCCCGCGATCCGCGCCTTATCGCGCGGGCAAGGCGGGTCCTGGAGCGATGCGCGAGCGCCGCGGTCGAAGCTGATTTGCCGATGATCATACATGCGCCTCACGACAGCGCGCGCGAGGCGCTCGGGATTATCAAGGAGGCCGGCGTGCGGATGGCGGTTTTTCATTGGCACAAGTCCGACGATTCGACCACCCGCGCTATCCTCGATGCGGGCTATTTCATTTCGCTAACACCGGAAGTCGCCTACCGAGATCGCGACATCCGGCTGGCCAGGATGGTGCCGCTCGAAAGCATGCTGCTTGAGACGGACGGACCGTGGCCGTATCGAGGTCCTTTCGAGGGACGCGCGACTGAGCCGGCGATGGTACTCGACGCGGCGGGCGCGGTTGCCCGCGCGCTAAGCCTTGAGCGCGAGATGGTGGGCGCGATGACGACCGCCAACGCCCGAAAGCTGTTCCGCATCGCGACCTGAGAGGCTTTTCGATTGCTCTACTCGCAAACCCGCGGCAAATTATCGAGGGGGTACTGCGATGCCGATCTACGAATACGAGTGCGAAGCTTGCCATCGCCGCACCAGCGTGCTGACCACGCGAATCAGCGAGCGGGTTCGCGCCCAATGCAGCCACTGCGGCGGAACGAAGATGCGCCGGTTGATGTCGCGATTCGCGATGCCGAAGAGCGAGGAACAGAGGCTCGACGCGCTCGCGGACCCATCGAAACTCGGCGATCTCGACGAGAACGATCCGCGCAGCGTCGCCCGCTTCATGAAGAAGATGGGCAAGGAGATGGGCGAGGATTTCAGCGGCGAAGACTTCGACGAGGCGATGGAGGAGATGGAATCGGGCGGCGACCTCGACGAAGGCAACGGCCCCAACTCCAACACCGACGACCTCTAGCCTCCGCCACCCGGGCGGCCATGACCTCGCCCCGTCGGGAGAGGTCGGCGCGAAGCGCCGGGTGAGGGTCCCCTTTCAGCGCGAGCATCGCACGCGCGACTAAGGAATTCTGGACTCCTTCTTTCTCGCCACCCCCGCGCGATCGCTCGCCAGCCTGCAGAGCAGCATCTTTGAATCGCGCGCGTTGCGCGCGCTGAACAGCGTCCCTCACCCGAAGCCAAAAAGATGGCGCCGGCCTCTCCCGATCGGGAGAGGCATCAGGTCACGCGCGCCACCAGGGCGCCCCGTTACTCGGGCATGAACGACGGACTGCCCGTCTTGGCGGTCTGGCCGCCGTCCGCGACAAACGCGGCACCGGTGACGAACGATGCCAGGTCTGAGGCGAGGAACAGGACCACGTTCGCCATCTCCTCGGGCTTGCCCAAACGTCCCATCGGGATCGCCTCGCGAAAGCGATCTCCGAAACCCGGCATCTCCAGCGCCGGCGCGAGCAGCGGCGTATCGATCGCTCCGGGGCAGATGCAATTGACGCGAATTCCGTCGCGCGCGTATTCGATGGCCGCCACCCGGGTAAGGTTGATAACGCCGGCTTTGGCGGCGTTGTACGCGGCGATGCCGTAATCGGCGCGAAGTCCGGAAATCGAGGCGGTGTTAACGATCGCGCCCGAACGCTGGGCGCGCATGATCGGCAGCACGCATTTCATCGCGCGCCACACCGCCGTCAGACCGACATCGATCATGTAGCCCCATACGCCGTCTTCCACGTCCGCAAGCCGCCCCGCGGCCTGTGTGCTGGTCTGCGCGGCCGGCAGCCCGAAGGCGTTGTTGTGAACAAAATCGATTCGGCCGAAACGCCGATTCGTATCGGAAATCATCTTCTCGATATCGGCGGGCTTGGTGACGTCGATGGTCATCGCGGCCGCGCGGCCTCGGGCCTCGACAATCTCGTGCGCGACCTTTTCGGCATTCTCGCCGTTGATGTCGGCGATGACGACCGTGCCGCCGCGCGCGGCAAACCCTATCGCGGTGGCGCGCCCGATTCCGGAGCCGCCACCGGTTACAATTCCAACTTTGCCGTCAAAACGCATCGCAGTGTCTCCCAATGCAGATGTTCGTTCATAGTCGATGAAGAACAAATTTTCGAGAGTTCGCCCGCCTGCTGAAGACGTGCCTCGGGGCGGACGCGGCTCCCGCTAACCGATGCGGCGGCGAATACGCTATGGTCCCGCGTGGACAATCTCACTCAGGGAGATATTTCTATGAGGCTTGCGGGAAAGGTTGCGCTGATTACCGGCGCCGGCTCGGGAATGGGACGCGCAGCGGCATCGCTGTTCGCGCGCGAAGGGGCGAAGGTCGCCGCGGTCGATATAAATGAAGCATCCGCCAAGGATACCGTGGCGGCCATCGCGCGTGAGGGCGGAGAAGCGTTCGCGATGCGGGTGGACGTTTCCAACTCCGAGGACGCGCGCGCGATGTGCGACGAGACGGTGCGGCGCTTCGGCGGCCTGGACATCCAGTACAACAACGCAGGCATCGAGGGTGAAGGCGGGTTTCTCGCCCAGCTCAGCGAGGAAGCTTTTGACCGTGTAATCGCGATCAACCTGCGCGGCGTATGGCTGGGAATGAAATACGCCCTGCCCCACATGATCGAGCGCGGCGGAGGATCGATCATCAACACGGCGTCGGTCGCCGGACTGGTCGGTATCAAAGGTGCCGCGGCGTATTGCGCCGCCAAGGCGGGCGTTATCTCGCTCACCCGCGTCGCCGCGATCGAGTACGGCCGCTACAAAATTCGCGTGAACTGCATCTGTCCGGGAGTGATCGACACTCCGATGGTGGAGCGGGTGTCGGAAGAAGGCGGCGTCACCGCGCAGGCCAACGATCGCCTCTCGGTGCTGGGGAGAATCGGCAAGCCCGAGGAGATAGCGCGAACCGCCCTGTTCCTTGCCAGCGACGAGGCGGGATTCGCCACCGGCGCTCCGTTCGTCATCGACGGCGGATGGGTCGCGCGCTGAGAAGGAGAGACTTCGATGCCCACCGCGATAAGCAGGCTTCAAGGCAAAGTTGCGATTGTAACCGGGGCCGCACAGGGGATCGGACGCGCGATTGCGATGCGGCTTGCGGCTGAGGGCGCGGCCGTCGCGATAGCCGATGTGCTGGAGGACGCGGCGGAGCGCACGGCCGCGGAAATCCGGTCTTCGGGAGCAAAGGCGATTGCCGTCGCGCTCGATGTGACGAAATTCGACGATGCGGTCCGGGCGGCGGACATGGTCGAAAAAGAACTCGGCCCTATCGACATCCTCGTGAACAACGCGGGATGGGACAAGCTCGAGCCCTTTGTGAACAGCTCGCCCGAGACCTGGGACAAGATCATCGCGATTAACTACCGCGGGGTTCTCAACTGCTGCCGCGCGATCGCGCCAAAGATGCAGGCGCGCAGCTCCGGAAAGATCGTATCGATTGCCTCGGACGCGGGTCGCGTCGGTTCGACTGGAGAGGCGGTATACGCGGGGTGCAAAGCCGGCATCATCGGCTTTTCCAAGACGCTCGCCCGCGAGCTCGCTCGCAACCGGATCAACGTGAATGTCGTATGCCCCGGTCCGACCAAGACCGCGCTGTTGCGCGAAGCGATGGCGGGGCGCGAGGGAGTCCTGGAGGCGATGGCGAAGGGAATTCCGTTTCGGCGGCTGGGGCAGCCGGAGGACCTCGCGGGCGCGGTAGCGTTTTTGGCTTCATCCGACGCGGACTACGTGACCGGCCAGGTGCTGAGCGTGAGCGGAGGTCTCACGATGGCGGGTTAGAGCGGCTCGCCTTGATCGCCGGCGATGCCTGAACTATCGTTCAGAACGTCAGCTTTGATAAACGGAGCGTTGTCCGCATGGCCGCAGGCGAATCCTACACCGCACTCAAATTTTCCGGACCCGATGGGCTGCCCGCGGAGTACAAGGATCTGCTGGTCCGGATGCTGTCGATCCAGTCGCGCATCGAGTCCGAATATATGCTGGCGCCGGAGCGCACTCTGATGAAGCCGCTCGCGATGGCGCCGACCGCGGAGGACAAGGCCGAGTACGCGGCGTTCTGGTCCGACGAGGTCCGCCATGCCAGCTACTGGATGAAGCTGCTCGAAGACCTTGGGGTTCACGTCGATGACGCCTTCATGGCGACACCGATGCCTATCTACATCTTCGAGATGCGCGATCGGGCGGAGGATTGGATCGAGTACGGCCTGTTCAGCTTTTTCGCGGACCGCCAGGGCGCGTACATGGGTTACGAGTGGGTGGGATGCTCGTACGAACCGCTCGCGCGGATCGCGGACCGCGTGCATAAGGAAGAACTGGGGCACGCCGCGTTCGGCTACAAGCTGCTGCGGCGCAATCTGCAGCGCGACCCCGAGCACGGCCGTGAAAAGCTCATCCACTATCTGAAGAAGTGGTACCCGGCGGGGCTGGATATGTTCGGCAAGTCGGGATCGAAGCGCCAGCACGAGTTCATGCGATGGGGACTCAGGCGGCGCACCAACGAGCAGATGCGCGAAGAGTTTGAAGAGGAAGTGAACGCACTTCTCGATCGCCTCGAAGTTCCGATTCCGGATGCGACCGCGGGCCGCCGCTTCCTGTAGCACAGCCTTGAGCCGGGCCATCGCGCCCGGTTGCCCGGGGAGGAAAGCACCTTGAAGAAGTCAGCAGCCGAGCCGCTTGTTCCGCGGCGAATCGCGAAAGTCAAATCCGCCGCCCGGCAGCCAAGTCCGGACGAGCGCTACGATGCGAACATCGATCATATCCTGCGCGCGGCGGCGGCGGTCTTCGCGGAGAAGAGCTTCGGGCTCGCATCGATAAGAGACATCGCCGCCCACGCGCACATCTCCTTTCCGCGCATCTATTACTACCTGCGCAACAAGGAGGAATTGCTTTATCTCATCTCGCGCCGCGCATTCGAGGAATTGCTGAGGCGCGCGGACGAAGCGGCGCGCGGCGCTCCCGATGCCGCCGCGCGGCTGCGCAAATTTATCGCAGGCCATCTCGAATACCACATGGACAATCTCGCCGAGATGAAGGTGCTGGTGCGCGAGGCCGACTCGCTCTCCGGGCGCTACTCGGCCGACATCGCGCGGCTCAAGCGCGACTACTCGCGGCTGTGCCGCAGGATAATCGAGCAATTCGCGGAAGAAAGCGGCCATACGCTGGATCGCGAGCGAAGCCGAATTCTGACGTCGCTTCTGTTCGGGTCGATGAACTGGTTTTACACCTGGTACGAACCGTCGCGCGATTACGAGCAGCGCTCGCGCATCATGGACGAAGTTTTTCGGATGGTCGCCGGATCGATAGCGGAGCACTAGCGCCGAATGATCGACGGCTGCACGCCATATCCCGCGGAATTTCGCGATCGCTACATTCGCGATGGATATTGGCGCGCCGAGACCATCTTCGATGCGGTGGCGGATTCGGCGCGCCGCAATAACGATCGGCTCGCCGTAGTCGATTCGCACCGCTCTTTGACCTTCGGACAACTGCTGGAGGAATCGCGAAGGTTTCGCGCGACGATGGCGGCATGCGGCCTGAGCCGCGGCGACCGGGTGATAATCCAGCTCCCCAATTGCGCGGAATTTGCGAGCCTGACGCTGGCCTGCTTTGAACTGGGCGTCATTCCAGTGATGGCGCTGCCGGCGCTCCGGCGCGCGGAACTCGAGCATCTGGCTAAGCTTTCGGCGGCGAAGGCCATCGCGATCGTGCCCGAGTATCGAGGCTTCGATCATGCGGGTCTGGCGCGCGAGTTGATGCGCGATTGCCCCTCTTTGGAGCGCATCTTCAGCGTTTCCGCGGCGCCGGGATGCGTGGAGCTGGGCGGCGCTCCTTCGGCGCATGCGCCCGCAAGGGTTGCAGGCGGCGATGCGTTCGCGGCAGCCCTTTTCCTGCTGTCCGGCGGAACGACGGGGCTTCCCAAGCTGATTCCGCGAACCCACGCCGATTACCTGTACAACGCGCGGGCGGCATCGGAGGTCTGCGGGCTCGACGGGTCGAGCAGAATTCTGATTGCGCTTCCGGCCGAACATAATTTTCCACTGGCGTGCCCCGGAATGATCGGCGCGATGCTGACGGGAGCGGCGACGGTGTTTGCGCAATCGACGCGGGCGGCCGACCTCGCGGCAACGATCGCGCGCGAGCGCATCACGCACTTCCCATGCGTGCCCGCCCTGGCGATCGCGCTGTTGGAGCTGCCGGAGCGCGACCGCGAACAACTCGCGCCGCTGCGGGTGATAACCGTCGGCGGCCAGCGCCTTCAGGAACCCACGGCGCGCGCGCTCAAGCTTGCCTGCCCCTGGCTCACGGTCCAGCAGGTGTTCGGAATGGCGGAAGGCCTGCTTTGTTACACTCGTCTTGACGATCCGGAAGATATCGCGTGCACGACGCAGGGCCGTCCTCTTTCGCCCGGCGATGAAATCCGCATCGTCGATGCGTTCGGCCGCGATGTCCCACAGGGCGAACCAGGCGAGCTGTGGTGCCGCGGACCTTACACTATTCGCGGCTACTATCGAGCGCCCGAGGTTAACCGCGATGCGTTCAGTGCGGACGGTTTCTACCGCACCGGCGATATCGTGCGCATGACGCCTTCGGGCAACATCACCGTCGAAGGGCGCATCAAGGATCAGATAAATCGGGGCGGCGAGAAAATCAGCGCCGAAGAAGTCGAATCGCACCTGATCGCGCATCCGGCGGTTTCGTCCGCCGCGGTGGTGGCAATGCCCGATCGCACGCTCGGCGAGCGCGCCTGCGCGTACGTAACGCTGCGGCCGGGCGCGGCCCTCACCCTGGACGCGATTCGCGAGTATTTGTTGAGCCGCGGCCTGGCGCGCTTCAAATGGCCGGAACGCCTTGAGATCATCGACGCGATGCCGCTGACGAACGTGGGAAAGATCAAGAAGGCCGAGCTTCGACGCGACCTCGAGACTCGGCTGGATGTCGAGGAGCAGGCCGGGCGGCGCCGCGACGCGCGCGACGAGAAGCGCGCGTAGCCGCAATTCGAACTATCGGGAGAGACGGCAGTGGATGTGCAAAAAGGACTTCGCGAGCTTGATGGATTGATCCGGCGGCTGGAGCGCAACAATCGCACCCTGAAATCGCATCCGACCATCGAGAAGATCGAACGCGGCGAGCTGACGATGCCGCAGTTGCGGCATTGGGCCACTCAACTCTTCGTCGGCAACAAAGGCCACAACGCGAAGATCCTCGGGCTCATCTACGCCAAATGCGACGATTTCCCCGCGCGCAAGGCGATCGTCGAAAACCTGATCGAAGAGGAACTCGGCCGCGTCTCAGGCGTCAACCGGTCGCATCCCGAACTCTACCTCGAATTCGGCGAAGCCATCGGCATTCCGCGCGACGCGCTTCTGCACGCGGCGATGACGCCCGATGCGACAGCGATGATGCATTGGATGTACTGGCTGGCCGATTCGAAGCCCTGGTACGTGACGCTGGCGGGCATCAGCCTGGGATCGGAGTTGTTCAATCCCGATGCCTATGTTCGGGTGATCGACGGGCTCAAGCGTCATTACCATCTTTCGGATGACGCCCTGCTCTTCTTCTCGGTTCACGTGAAGGTGGACAAGGATCACGGCGATTCGAGCGCCGGCTCGATCTTCCGTGCGATCCCGGAAAGCGCCGCCGCCGAGACACTGTGGGCGGTGGAGACGCACATCGAGTTCATGCGCCGCCTCTGGTCGGATATCGACCCGCCCGCCGCGTAGTCGGGAAGATTCAAACGCGGCAGGCGCCTGCCGCCCGAACGTAGCAATCGCGCTCGCGAGGAAAGGCGAGCGGCTACGGCCGCTTGAGGTCCTGGATGATCTCCTTGAGCACGCCGCGGTCGTGATCGTTGCGGACCGGCATATCGAAGCTGAGACGATTCACGCCGGCGAACCGCTTTTTGATCCTCGCGGCGATTTCATCGTAGGTGCCGACTGCGGCGAACGCATGGACCATCTCTTCGCTGACCAGCTTCGCCATCTCGCGCCATCTCTGCTGGACTGAAAGCTTGTGCAGCTCCTCGGCGGTATCGGCCCATCCATCGAGCTCGAAACTGGAACGGTACGAGCGGGTGGAACCATAGAACGCGATGGTCGCTTTCATGTTCTCGACGCCGCGGGCAACCGCGTCCTTGTCCTTGCCGGCTATCAGGAACCCGCCGCCGCCGATCTGAAACTGGTCCCATTCTGAAGCGGGCCGGCCGGACTTCTCGAAGCCCTTTTTGAGGTTGGGAAACGCGATCTGGTCGAGATATTTGCGCGTTACGATTCCGTGCAGGCGGACGCCATCGCACACCTCGCCGGCAACCTGCAGCATCCGTTCCTGCACGGCGGCAATCAGCACGGGGATATGCGGATGCGCCTGCGGGGGCGGCGAAAAGTTCGGCGTCATCAGCGAGATATTGTAGTGCTCGCTGCGAAAGTTGAGCGGCTCGCCCGTCTGCCACGTGCGCCAGCACGCGCGCATCGCGCCGACATAGTCTTTCATCCGCTGCGCAGGCTTCGACCACGGCATCCCGAATCTGCGCGTGACATGGCCCTTCACCTGTGATCCGAGACCCAGGACCAGCCGTCCACCGCTCATTCGTTGCAGGTCCCAGGCAGTGTAAGCGGTGGCGACGGGGCTCTTGGTGAAGCAGAGGGCGATTCCGGTTCCCAGCTCGATCTTCGCGGGCTCCTGCGCGGCGATCGCAAGCGCAAGGTAGGGATCGTGCTGGGTTTCAACCGCGATAGCGGTGTCGTATCCCAGCGACTCGGCATCGCGCACCTGGTCTCTCAGCGTTGACCAGGTGGGCTCGGGCCGCTTGCCCTCCTGCTGCATGTCGGGCGAGTAGGGAGTTCCGAAATGAAGTCCGCGTTCTACCTTGATGGTGGCCATGCGCCGTTTATCTCGTTGCGCAGGCAATGATGTCAAGCGCGCATGGCAGAGAATATCGCGCCCGGTCTATGCGATTGCGATCCCGGGGGCCGGAAAGCCGCGGCACATCTCGCTGACCTCCGCGGCGATCCGCTTGAGGGCAGCTTCGTCATCCGCGCGCGCGATCGCATCGTCCATCCAGCCGGCAATCCGCTTCATCTCGGCTTCCTTCATCCCGCGCGAAGTCACCGCGGGAGTGCCGAGCCTGATGCCGCTGGGGCTGAAGGGTTTGCGCGGGTCGTAGGGAACGGTGTTGAAATTGCAGATGATCGCGGCGGTTTCGAGCGCCTTGGCGCCCTTCTTTCCGATCACGCCCTTGTTGGTTAGGTCGACCAGCACCAGATGATTGTCGGTGCCGCCTGAGATCACGCGGAAACCGCGCGCCATCAGCTCCTCGGCGAGCGCCTTTGCATTGGCGACCACCTGGCGCGCGTAGGCCTTGAACTCCGGCGTCGCGGCCTCCTTGAGCGCGACTCCGATTGCGGCCGTGGTGTGATTGTGCGGGCCTCCCTGGAGCCCGGGGAAAACGGCCCGGTCGATTTTGTCGGCCAATTCAGCCTTGCACATGATCATCGCCCCGCGCGGGCCGCGCAGCGTCTTGTGCGTGGTGGTCATGATCACGTCGGCGTGAGGGGCGGGATCCGGATGAACCCCGCCGACAATCAGGCCCGCGACGTGGGAGATGTCGGCCAACAGGTAAGCGCCCGCCTCTTTCGCGATTTCGCCGAAGAGCTTGAAGTTGAGCTCCCGAGGATATGCGGTAGTGCCGGCGATTATGATTTTCGGACGTTCCTTGAGAGCCAGATCGCGGAGCGCATCGTAGTCGATTCGATGCGTCTCGCGGTCCACGATGTAAGGCACGGTGGTCCAAAGGCTGCCCGAGAGCGTGACGCCCCAGCCGTGGCTCAGATGGCCGCCGTGAGGCAGCGACAGACCCATCAGCTTTTCGCCCGGCTTCGCGAGCGCGTAGTAAACGGCAAGATTTGCGGGAGAGCCCGAGTACGGCTGCACGTTGGCATGATCGACCCCGAACAGCTTTCGTGCGCGATCGACCACGATGCTTTCGACCTGATCGATGTACCGCTGGCCCTCGTAGTAGCGGCGCCCGGGATAGCCTTCGGAATACTTGTTGGTGAGGACCGAGCCAGTCGCCTCGAGTACCGCCTTCGAAACGTAATTTTCGGACGGTATCAGCCGCACGGTCTCGAGTTCGTACCGTTCTTCCTGGCGAATTATGTCGTAAAGTTCGGGGTCAGTTCGCTTTAGTTCGTCCACACCCGCACCTCCCGGAGACACTCAAGCCTATAGACCGGTGCATCCTGAGGCAAAACCTACGGGCGCATCGCGCGAGGAGCAACAGTTGCTCTATGGGCCAGGCTTACTGGAGATCGGGAGGGGTGACCTTGGCAATCCACTCGCGGAAACTGCCGGTGTAGCCGACGGACTGCTGCCGATCGCGAACCCGGCGGACGATACCTTCGACCTGGTCGGCCGAGAGCTTGGGCCGCGCATCAACCAGCGACGCGATCTTTTCGCCCTCGGCATGCGCCTCTTTGCGCGCTCCATCAGCAATCGGTATCTGTTCGCCGCTAAGACCCAGGTATGCCTCGGCAACCCGGATACCGACCTCGGTTCCGCTCTCGAGCGAGTCCTTGATGTTGCCTTTGCCGGTCAGAACGTTGCCCGCGGCAAACACCGCCGTGGGTCCGTCGATCAGCAAGCCGGCTTTTTCGTCGGCGTACCTGTAGGTCTCGCCCTTCTGCGGAATTCCGGGGATCGGCTCGGGAATACTGCCGATCGAGCTGATCGTAAGGGGCGCTCGCACCGTTTCGACCCGGTTGGGGAGAATCCGCACCTGGCCATCGGAGACTTCGGTGACGCTGAACTGAACCCCCACCATCCTGCCCTCTTCGACCACGATACCGGTGGGGGCGCGCAATTCCTGAAACTCGAACAGGAACTTGCGCATCGCTTTTTCCAGGATCTTGGTCCGGGCCATCCGCAGGCTTTCAACGCGTTTCGCGGGCGCGTCCGGCGGAATATCGGACAGGGGCATGTCGAGCACCCGCCGGCGGTAGAAGAGCTTGCAGGGGGCGATACCCAGGTCCGCCCAGGTGAGATTGTGGCCCTGCAGCACGGCGTCGATTCCCTCGCGCTCGAGCCGCACCATTTCTTCGCGGATGCCGCGGGCGGCCAGAGTCCTCTGCGCCATCTCGATTTGCAGGACCTTGACCACGTCGATCGACGCGAGCCCGCCGCCGACGACGATGGCTCCCGGCTTCAGGTCGTAGCGCGGACCTTTGTAGCCTTGCTCCTGGTAGTGATTGAACCAGTAGATGAGCGCGTTCTGGTAAATCAGGCCCTTGTCGACGAACTGATCGGCGCCCTCGACGGGCAAGGGGCGGTCGCGCCATGCGCCGTGCGTGAGCACGATCGCGTTAAGGCCCCATCCGGTGCGCAAAGTTTCGAAGTCGATATCGCGGCCCAACCTGGTAAGAGGGACGAAGGCAACGTTGGGATGGTCGAGGCGGCGATTAATCTCCTCGTATTCGTCCTTGCGCTGCTTTACATGCCATCGCGGCAGACCGTCCTCGATCTTGCCGTAGGGTCGCGGATTCTGCTCGAACACGATCACCAAGGCGCCGCGTTCGGCGAGAATACGGGCAATCTCGGAGCCTGCGGTCGCCGCTCCGATGACCGCGACGATGTGTCGCGCGGCAACTTTGTCCGGTTCAGCCATAGGGGAATATTTGATTACCGTCTCGTCGCTCGGGGTGCAATCGCCCGCGAGGGTAGTTTATCTTGCGCGTGCGAGCCGGGCGTGGTTTGCTATTCGGTGACTTTGGAGCGATGCGGCTGCTGCGGTTTCAACCTCTCATTAACCTCGCAATTGCCGGCTTTTTCGCGATCGCGCTTAGCGGATGCATCGCCGGCTATTGGACCTACAACGCCTCCGGCGGAGGAAACGAGGGGGCCAACGGCGAGCAGCACGACACGCCATATCCCGCAAAAGACGCCCTCCATGTAACGGAGGACGTCCTGCGCGGAGAGGGCGTGCTCTTTCATCTGCAACCTGACGACAAGATCGAGACCGATTGGCGGCCGGCCGATACTCCGGCAAGCATGTGGGCAAGCATGCTCGGAGTGAATCCGCAGTACCGATACCTGATCGAAGTCGTTCCGACCGGAACGCACTCCAGCCGCATCGTCGCAAACGTCGAAACTCAGGACATCGCCGACAACGAGATGAATTCGTATCTGGCGAGCAAGAAGCTCCAGCTCTTCAGCAAGTTCGATCAGCTTGCGGCGCAATTCCCTCCCCCGTCTGGCACCCCGCGTGAAGGTGGCGTCAACTTCGCTCTGCTTCCCGGTGAAACGCTGAAAGCCCTTGCCAAACGAGCAACCGGCAACGAGGCAAACTGGGAACAAATAGCCAAAGACAACGGCCTGACCTCGTCGACGGATCTGAGCACGATTCAGAGCGTATGGATTAGCGATTCTCTTCTGGCCCAAAAGAAGGGGATGACCGCTGCTCACTAAGCTCAAATCGGCGGCCGGAACGCCTGGACGCCTTTGGCCAGAAATGCAAAAGCGCGCTTCGGAATTGCCGAAACGCGCTTCGCTTATCTGTCCTTTGCCTAACCGACTAGTCGCTGAGCCCGAGTTCGGCGGGATCGTATTCCGGGCAGAGACCGGAAGGGCTGACCGCAGCAACCACGGCCAGAAACTGCTCGAAAGTCATCTGAAGGTTCAGAAACCCGCCCTGACAGAAAACCCATCCGTAGTAGTCCAGAATCTCGTCGGGAATCGAAACGGGCAGTTTCGGCAGAGTGTTGACGGTCGGGAAAGGGCGTGGTTCGCCGGGGGCTACCGTTTCAAACAGGCGAACATTGGAAGAATCCGCCTCGTCGTCGACGATACTTCCCTCGCGAAGCGGAATCACTTTGCCCCTGATACTCCGGCTCATAGCCATAGGGCCTCCTGATAAGCAGACCACCCCACCGTCGATCTACCTGAGGCTAATTCTAGACCATGCGATATCGGGGTCAAGGGAAACTGAGGGTAACCCAGACCCATAAGATTTTGCGTTTATTGAAGCATAAGCGTGCATTTTTTTGCCAAACCTCCGGTTAACCGACGAATTTATCTATGTTTTCTACGCTTCAAGCGGTCATTCTGGGCGCAATTCAGGGTCTCACCGAGTTTCTTCCCGTCTCCAGTTCGGCACATCTGATACTCGTTCCGTGGCTCTTCGGATGGGATGATCCGGGGCTTGCCTTCGATGTGGCCCTCCATCTCGGAACCCTGCTCGCGCTTCTCATCTATTACTGGAAGGTTTGGTTTGACCTCGCCCATTCCTTGATAACCGGACAAAAGGCATCTAGACGCCTTCTATTTCTGCTCATCGTTGCTTCTATTCCTGGCGCCCTTATCGGGCTGCTCCTTGAAAAAGAAGCTGAGACGATTTTCCGCTCGCCCCTGCTTATCGCCTGCACGATGTCGCTCCTGGGAATCGCCCTGTGGCTCTGTGACAAGGTTGCTCGTTCGACGCGGACGATGACCGAGTTGACCTTTACGGACGCGCTCCTGATAGGACTCAGCCAGGCTCTCGCCATCATCCCGGGCGTGTCGAGGTCCGGGGCAACCATCACGATGGCGCGGGCGCTGGGCATCGAACGCGAGGATGCCGCCAATTTTTCGTTCCTGATGGCCACCCCGATTATCGCGGGGGCGGGCCTGCTGGAAAGCCGAAAGCTGATGGCATCAGGAATACATGCCTCGCTCGTGCTGGGATTCGCCGCATCCGCCGTCTTTGGCATCGCGGCGATTGCCGGACTTATCCGCTTTGTCCGCACCCGGACGTACAGCGTCTTTGCCTGGTATCGCCTGGCTCTCGCCGCCGTCGTGCTCCTCGCGATATTGGTCTGACGTGGACGCTTCGGCATCGGCGGGCGAGGCTGCGGGGCGCCGGATTTCCCGCGCTCACGAGCGAAGCCGGGCCTTCAAGGCGGGTGTGGCGCTCGCGGTCGCCAATACGATCATCGGAGCGGGACAGCCCGCTCTCACCCGATGGGGAGCCGTCAATCTCGACCCGCTCCTCTTCTGCACCGGCGCGGTTGTGATAGCCGCGGTCTGCAGCATCTCGCTGCTCCAGATGCGCGGAGAGCTGAAGCTTCTTTTCGATCGCCGCTTCAGGCTGCGGCTGGCGGCGATGTCGGCGGTCGGGACGATCGCGACCAGCCTGCTCGTTACGTTCGGGATGACCCGGATTAACGCGATTGCCGCGACCATATTGCTGCAGACCGAACCGGTTTATTCGCTGCTGCTCGCGGTTGTTGTGGTCAAGGAACGGCCATCGGGGCGGCAACTGCTCGCCACGGCGACGATTTTAGTCGGCATCGCCTCGGTGTTTGGCGCGGGAGGAACTTTTTCGCCGATGTGGGCGGCGACGATGGTACTGATAACTCCGCTGTTCTGGCAGAGCTCGCACGTGATGGGGCTCAGGCTGATGCCGCCGCTTTCGCCGTTGACGGTGACGGCGGGCCGGATGGTCTACGCCGCTCTCGGCCTTGGCCTCCTGTTGATTCTGACCCGTCCGGGGACATTGCCGCAGGCGGCCGGTCCGCAGGCGATGGCGGTGATCGCGGTTACCGGGTTTTTCATCTACTTCCTGAGCGCCCTTACCTGGTACGGCGCGATAAGCCGGTTGTCATTGGCGTGGACCACGGCGCTGGTCGTACCGGCGATACCGCTGCTTTCGATTCTTTTCGCGATCGTCTTTCTGGGCGAGCATGCGACCAGCCGCGAGATCCTTGGCGTGCTTATCGCGATCGCTGGAGTTCTTGCGCTGGTACTCGGATCCGACGCTCACCGAAAACATCCCGATCCCGAAGCGGCGGAGGCAATCCATCAACCGCTTGCGTGAGAACGCAACCCTTGCAAGGTAAATTTTCCAATTGACTATGGTGGCCGCGACGAATTAAGTCAGCGGATTAGCACCCAAACGCCGGCGGTTCGCCGCCGCATCCAAACCAGACGAGGAAACCAATCATGGCCCGACTCGTGAGGCACGACGCCAACGCTCCATACGAAATTCCCGAAGGGACGGAGCTGCCCGTTTACATCTGCGCTTGCGGCCTTTCGAAGAACAAGCCGTTCTGCGACGGTACCCACAAGAAAACGCGGGACGAGAACGCGGAAGATACCTACGTCTACGACGACGCCGGGCGCGCCCGCGTCATCAAGCAGTACTAGGCTGTGAGTCCGGGGCGGGACGACCCGCCCCGGACCGAATCGAAGTCAAAGACCGCGCCGGCCGCGCGTCAGTGCATCTCGACGCCGCCGCAGATGTTCAGCGCCTGCCCGGTCATGTAGCCTCCGTCGTCGGACGCGAGAAACGCGACCACGTTGGCCACATCGTCGCCGGTTTCCATCCGGCCCATCGGCACCTGGTCCACAAATGTCTTGATCACCTGCTCGCGGTTAAGATTGCGGGTGACGCCGACCATATTGATGAGACCTTCGAGGAGCTGGGTTTCCACGAAGCCGGGGCATACCGCATTGACCGTGATGCCGAACTGTCCCAGTTCGAGCGCCAGGCTGCGGGTTAATCCGATGACGCCGTGCTTGGCGGCGCAATAGGCGGCCATGCCGGGACCGCCGCGCTTGCCGGCAATCGAGGCGGTATTGATGATTCTGCCGCCGCGGCCGCCCGCGATGATCCTGGGAGCAACGTGCTTCGCGCACAAAAACGCGCCCGTCAGGTTCATCGCGACCGTTCGGTTCCACGAATCGAGGGTCTGCTGAACGACGGGTCCGCCGCCAACGCCGCCGCCGGCGTTGTTGCACAGGATGTCGATACGGCCGAATTCCTTCATCGCCGCCTCCGTCATCCGGGCGACTTCGCCTTCGTCGGTCACATCGACCTTGACGGCGATTGCGCGCCGTCCGAGGTCGCGGATGGTGGCGGCTACGCGCTCGAGTTCCTCCATCTGTCCGAACCTGGCATCTGGATATTCCGAGATCGAGCGGCAGAAATCGGCAGCCACGATATGCGCGCCCTCGCGCGCAAGCCGCATCGCGATCGCGCGTCCGATCCCGCGATCGCGCGCGCACCCGGTCACAATTGCCACCTTGTCTTGCAATCTCATCATTATTGCTCCTGCCGGTTCGATTCCCGCCGCTGACGGAGCGATGCGCCGCCAGAATCTCGCACAGCGATGCCGGCGCCGGTATGTTAATCGGTGCCGCGGTCGCTTGGAAATGAATAACAGGCTGGAGAGCGCAAGACAGGACGACGAGACCGAACCGCCCGTTGCGGTCGCGACATCATCGGCAGCACCGCCGGACACAACCGACTCCGCGATCGCGAGGCTCGCGGCGCCGCGCTTTGCCGTGCCGATCCTGATTGCGCTCGGCGCGGTGCTGTTTCTCTCCAACCTGGGCGGATACCCCCTTTATACCAAGGGGGAGCCCCGCGAGGCGGTAACGGTGCTGGGGATGCTGCATGGGGCGGGAATCCTCCTGCCCCTGCGCGCCGGAGTCGAAATTCCATCGAAGCCGCTGTTGATGCACTGGATGGCGGCGGCGGTTTGCTGGGCCTTGGGCGGCGTGACGGAATTTTCCGTGCGGTTGCCTTCCGCGATACTCGCGATCGCGGGCATGCTGGTCTGCTACTTCTACGGGCGAAAATTGTTCGATGAGGCCGCAGCGCTTCTGGCGGCTGTTTTTCTCGGCACGACTTTTCAGTATCTGCAGGCCGGAACGGGAGCGCGCGTCGATATGACGCTGACGTTCTTTCTGGAAGTGGCTTTCTTCGAATTCATCTCCATCGCAGAGGGCCTCACGGAGCGCCGGCTCCTGCTTTATGCCGCCATCGCCCTCGCGATCCTGGCCAAAGGCCCGGTCGGACTGGCCCTGCCGGTCATCGTGGCTGTCGTCTGGATGGTTCTCTATCGTCGATGGAGTTTGATCGGCGAACTCGACCTGTTTCGCGGCGCCGCGATCGTCGCAGTTCTGGGCGGGGGATGGTACGTGGCGGCGGCTTATATCGGCGGGATGGAGTTCGTGCGCAAGCAGATCTTCGCCGAGAATTTCCAGCGCTTCATCGGCGGTCCCGGCTTCCACGAAGGCCACGCCCATCCGTTTTATTACCTCGAGTTCGCTCTGGTCGGCGGATATCTGCCGTGGAGTTTCCTTTTGCCCGTGCCAGTCATTCAGGCCATTCGCCGCCGCCTGAAGCTCAATTCCAGGCTCGCGTATTTGTTCATCTGGGCGGGTGTGGTGCTCGCCTTTTACAGTATCGCGGAGAGCAAACGCGGAGTTTATCTGCTTGGCCTGTATCCGGCGCTCGCGACGATTCTTGCGGTTTATATCGAGGATGCGATCCGAGAAGGGGGCGCCGCGATCGCGCGCTACCTCGCTTATCTGACCACGCTGGCAGGCATCGCGATGCTGCTGGCGGGAATCGCGGCGCTGGTCGCGATCGCGGTCATTATCGTGTCGCCGGCGACGATGCGTGATTTCTTTGCGTTCTGGGGAATCACTGCGGCGGGGTTCGTTCCAGCGCTCAGCTCTCAAATTGCCGATCGATGGATTCTTGCCGCCCTGCTGCCGATGGGGTTCGAAATTCTGGGCGTGATCGCGCTGCGCTCGCGGTCGGCGATGAGCCGGCTGATTGCACTGATCACCGCCGCTACCGCGGCAGGAGCGTTGGCGGCGAACTTCGTCGTAGTTCCCGCTATCGCCACGACGCTCTCGCTGAGAACCTTCGCGCTCGAGATGGTGAACATGGTCGGTTCCAACCGGGTCGGATATCTCGGCGCGCTCGACTACGACGTCGCGTTCTACAGCGCAAAGGTAATCCCGATCGTCCATCTGACCGATCCCGATCTGCCCGACTACCTGATTTGCTGGCAGACCATATACCGGCGCCTGCCCGAGGAGCAGAAGGCGCGCTTCGCGGTCGCACTGACCAGCAACCCGACGGAGCTGGATGGGAGCGGAGCGATGGTGCTGCTCAGGCGCACTACGCTTCCGCAGCCTGATTCGAACTCTCTGAAAGTACGATTCGATCCCGAAACGGAAAGCTACGACGCGCGCGAGCGGCGCAGGCTGGAGACCGCCTTTACCAGCCTCGGCAACACGTCGGCGGAGCCTCCGCCCAGGCTGAAGTCGCAAACGCGCGTGATTTCGGACTCGTAGAGATTTACCTCTATCATTACTCCGCCCCGCTGCTTTACTTCCAGCGCGAATCCGGCCGCCGGGTAAACCGTGGCGGAGGTGCCGGCCACGATGACCAGATCGGCTTTGGCGGCGTGCGTGGCGCAGAGATGCAACACATCGGAGGGAATTGGCTCGCCGAATGACACTGTATCGCTCTTGAGAATCCCGCCGCATTCGGGGCATCGCGGCGGCAACACACTGAAGTCCACCTGCTCGCGCCGAAAACGCAGGTTGCAGTCCAGGCATCGGATCAGCTTCCAATTGCCGTGAATCTCGGCGAGGGACTTCTGTCCCGCCTGCCGATGCAGGTCATCGACGTTCTGCGTAATCACAAAGCGGAGCACGCCGATCGATTCCAGTTCGGCGAGCGCGAAGTGGCCTGGGTTCGGCTTTGCCTCGGTCAGCGGCTTGTAGAATTCGTCATTGCGCGTGCTCAGGCGCTCCTCCCAGGCTTTTTTGGGATTCGCCATAAAGCGCTGAAACTGGTTCATCGGGGGCTCGCCGTACTTGGTCCAGAGGCCGCCGGGACCACGAAACGGAGGGATGCCGCTTTCGACCGACATGCCCGCGCCGGTCAGGGCGATCGGATAGCCGGCATCGAGGATGGCTTCGGCCGCGCTCTGAATCTCTTCATCCGTTGCTTTTCTGGGTGTCTCGCTGCTCATGCGAATATCCCCGCATCGCGGAAACGGGACGGCCACGCCCCATTCCATCAGCCTATCGCACAAGCAATCGAATGCGGCAAGCTCATCCAATCTGAGAGCAGACGTGGACGATGAGATTGGCGGGGTAATGCGGATTCGCCATCGAGGCAGCGGGGTTCGGGAGGTCGTCGCGGTCTTCGGGACGACAGCCGAACAAGCCACCGCCAACGTCCTCAAAGAAGGGGCCGAGTCGCCCAGATTGCCGCGCAGCGGCGAAGTTACTATCGAAGCGGATAGCCGCCTCATTGGAAAGCGAGAGGTTCATCTTGTGTGATTGATTGACGACGAGAGCCCGCAAGCGATAGTCAGCCGATATGGATCAAGCGCTGGAGGTTGTTCATGCGAGCACGCCGCAGCAGATGGCGCAGGCGTGGACGATTCGCCGCCGGGTGTTTATCGAGGAGCAGCACGTACCTGAAGAGATCGAACTCGACGAGGATGACGCGCGCGCCTTTCATGCGCTGGCCCGGCTTGGGACGCGCGCGGTCGGATGCGGCAGATTCGTCGCCCTCGGCGATGACGAGATAAAGATCGGCAGGATGGCGGTGCTGCGCGAGCTGCGCGGACGCGATATCGGACGCGCGATTCTCAATTTCCTGATGGACGAGGCGCGCCGTCAGGGTTTTCGGCGCGCCGTGCTGCACGCACAGTTGTCAGCGGAAGGGTTCTACCTGAAGCACGGCTTCGAGCCGAGGGGAGAGGTCTTCGAAGAAGCAGGCATCCCGCATCGGAAGATGGAACGGCCGCTGTAGCGGCGCCGTCGGCTCCGCCCGACGCGGCTCAGCGCGCGTGTTATCCAAGATCCGCGGCGAATTCTTCGATCGCTCTGGCCACCGCGTCGGGCTTCTCGAGAAGCACGTGATGGTGCGCGGCGGGGACGGTGATAAGGCGGACATGCCGATTGGCCTCGCGAGCCGATGCCGCCGCTTCCGCCGTCATGATCCTGCTCATCTCCGCGCGCAGCAGGAGCGTCGGCAGCCGGACCGCCCGGATCGCCTCCATCGCGTCGATTCCGTCGCCGCCGAAAAAGCTCTCGCGATCGAACTTGAGCGTCCATCGGCCTTCGTCGGTGATAGCCAGGCTCTTCTCCGCAATCGCGTTAAGCGTCGCGGACGGGATGTCGCCCTCGTTCGGCATCAGGCGAAAACGCTCCTTCGCGGTCTCGAGGTCGGGATAGGTCACGACCGGCAATGACTTGAGGCGTTGCAGAAAGCGGTCGCGGCGGCGGGTGGAAGTGATTGCCGCGTCGATTATTACGGCGGCGCGCGCCATGCGGCCGTGATGGGCGGCGAAGGCGAGCGTGGTCAGGCCGCCCATGCTGTGCCCCACCACGATCGGCTTTTCATCGCCGCGGGCGACGTGGCGGAGAAATGCCGCCAGGTCGCCCGCATAGTCGGCGGGCGTGTACGCCGCCGGTCGCACCCATTCGCTGTCGCCGTGGCCGCGCTGATCCAGCGCTATCAATCTGAACGCGCGCGGCATCTCGCGCGCGACCGGCTCCCACCACCATGCGTTGGCGGAATTGCCGTGCAGCAAAACCACCGTGGTGCTACCCGACGGGTTCCATTCGAGGTAGTGCAGACGCGGCGAAGAATCGACCAGATGGCTTGAAGGCTCGGTCATGGAAGCAGGGCGGTAAACTCCTTGAGCGCCGCTATCAATGCGACCGGATTGTCGAACATCACGTGATGGAAGGAATCGCCGATCTCCGCAAGCGAGCCCTTCGGCAGCGTCGCGACCATCCGGCGCGCCGCCTCAATGTCCAGAACGGGACTGCGGGTCACCTTGACGATTAGCGCCGGACACTCGATCTGCGACAACTGATCCCACACCTGCAGCGGTTCGCGTATCAGTGTGCGGCGATCCAGCTTGTGTGTCCAGCTACCGTCTTCGAGCTTGCGGTAAGTGTGGCGGGCGATGTGGCTCAGGATTTCCTTGCGCGCAAGCGTCTCGCGCGGCAGGACCTTGAAGCTTGCCACCGCCTCTTCCAGAGATTCGAAGCGCCGCGGAGGTTTGACGGCGTAAGTTCGCAGAAACTCGACCGCGCGTTCCGAATAGTCGGGCGGCGTGTCGATCGCGATCATGGCGCGCAGCCTGGCGCTGTTGCGCGACGCATAGACCAGGACGTTGTGCGCCCCCATCGAATGTCCGATGAGAACAGGAGCCCCAAATCCCCAGTTGTTGATTATCTGCTCGAGGTCGGAGACGTAGTCGAGCGAGCTGTATTGCCATTCCTTCGGCCACTGGCTTTCGCCATGGCCTCGCTGGTCGAGCGCAAGCACGTGGAAGTCGTCAACAAAGGCCGGCGCGATGAAGTCCCACCAATGCGCATGCGCCGAGCCGCCGTGAATGAAAAGCATCGGGGGTTTCCCCGCCCCCCCGTAGTCGAGACAGTTGAGGACCAGTCCGTTGGCACGAAATCGAAGCTGCTTCATTTCCCCGCGTTCTTCCCCCTGATACCGGCAATTCCGCCTATCAATGGCCTATGCCCCGGCGCCTTTGCAACCCGCGCCGTTCATGTCACGATTTGATACACCGATGGTGCCTTGCATGCTTGCCGTTCGCCGGCGTTCAGGATTTTTTCGCAGCCGCGCCGGCTCCGCTATTGTAGCCGTTCTTTCAGTCCTTTTGTTGGCGACTCGAAGCGCAATGGCCCAGGACAATTCCGCGAAGGCCCGGGCGCTGGTGAACTCCGCAATCCAGATGACCGACAGCAAGGAGGCGGTGAAGCTGCTCTGGCAGGCAACCGACCTCGACCCGACGCTGGAAGACCCCTACGTCTATCTCGGCGTCTATTACAACTCGCGCTCCGATTTCGACGGGATGATCAAGGTTTACCAGAAGCTGATCAAATATCGTCCCAACGAAGTCAGCGCTTACCTGAATATCGGCGAGGCGTACATGTCTTTCAGCCCGCCCCGCACCCAGGAAGCGCTTGGCTATTACAAGAAAGCATACGCGCTCGATCCCAAAAACTCCTGGACCGCGCTCAGGATCGGGCAAATCCTCGCCCAGCAGGGTAACCGCGACGAGTCGGTGAAATATCTGAAACAGGCGCTGGCAGACACCAGGAATCCGTCGGCATCTTCAGAAGCGGAGAAGATGCTGCGCCAGATGGGCATGCTGTAAGGCTGTCGCTAGGGAGGCGGCGGGGCGTCGCGCTGCGGCATCTCCCGGCCTTCCCGCGAATTGCGCCGCGTTGCGTAGGGCAGGAACTCGCGATCGAACTTTTCCTGCTGCTCCGGCGTGAGCGTGGCGCGAATCTGCTGGAGAGCCTGCGCAAATGCCTGGCGGCGCGCGCGCCGATAGTCCTGCTGGAACTGAATAATCTTTACGCGAGTGTCCGCCATGATGTCGCGTATCTGGACCATCTGCGCCTGGCTCAGGCGAAGTTCACGCTCCATCCGAAGCACCATCGGTTCCCCCGGCACGCGCAGAATCCGGTACCGGTACGCGAGCGAACTGGCGGTAAACCCGATTAGCAGCGAAGCAACCACTGCCAGAACGAGGGTCGAAGTGTTGAACCTATCCGGCAAGGTCTTCGCTCTGAGGGTTCAGGTCCGAACCGAACATCAGCGTCGCGATCGGATCGGTGCTCAGTTCCTCGCTCAGCGTCCCGACAGGAGCGGTTACGGAAAGATAGGCCGCTACTGAGGCGGCGATCAGAGCCGCCGCCGCGGCGCTCACTGCAAGCCGCCCTCTCCTCCTGACACTGGCGCGCATCATCGCCGCGGGACGGCGGGCGGCGGGAGAATCAGCCGGTTCGGGCCGGTCAGCGGCCGGACGGCGAGGCGGCTCGACGGCGGACTGCAGCACCGGCGCGCTCATCGCAAAGGTCCGAAAGGCACGATCGCACTTTGGACAGGCGGCCAGATGGGCGGTCAGAGCGGCGCGACGATCGGGCGCAAGCTCGCGCCGCCAAAAGGCGGCGAATTCCTGTCTGGCTTCAAAGCAATCCATGATCGTTCTTCTATCGGTCACTCCGCTCGGCCGATCTCAGCCGCTCGGCATACTTTCGCAACGCCTGGCGCGCCCTGAAAGCCCTGATCTTAACTTTCGCCTCGCTCCAGCCCATTATTCCGGCTATCTCGCTCACGTTCAGGCCCTCGCTGTCCTTCAGAATCAGCACGGTCCGGTCTTCCGGCTTGAGCGTGTCGAGCAGGCAATGCGCTACGTCGTGCGCCTCGCGCATTTCTTCCGCGGCGGCGACGATCTCTTCCGGCGTCGCATCGTTGACCAGATGCATCCATTGGACTTCTGGCGCCGTGAAGTCCGCGATCAACTCCTCCGGGCGCCTGCGCCTGCGTCTCAACTCGTCATAGCACAGGTTGGTCGCAATCGCGCGGAGCCATCCTGTGAACGGCATCTCCCGCCGGTAGCTGGCCAATGCCGTGTATGCGCGGATGAAGCATTCCTGCGCAAGATCGCGCGCAATCTCCGGGTCCGAAAAGAAGCGCTGACAAAGCCGTTCAACGTACGAACGATGGCGCCCAGCCAGCTCCGAAAAAGAGGCCGTCTGACCGCCCAGAATTTCGGCTATCAGCTCCTCGTCGGTTCGAACCGCCAATCTCCAACCGGTCTTTCTGCTCGCGGCGACGCCCAGCATGGTTGTCCTCTTGATAATACGAACGCCCCGCAAAGCGGTTACGCGATTATGGACGGCCGGCAAACGCCCCAACCATCGAGGCTATTCGGGCTCGTTCTTCGGCGGAGGACCAAGCCCCGCCCGCGCCAGATCGCCGGGCGTGTCCAGGTCCAGGGTGACGCCCGGATCTTCGACGTCAACGTATGCGACCCGAGCCGGGTCCGCATTGACAACCCATCGCGCCCCCTGCTCTTCGGGCGCATCCAGCAGCTCGCCAAAGACTTCCTTCGCGAAGAGGACCGGATGCCCCCTGCGGCCGGCATAGCGCGCTATCACGATCGGATATCGCCGCGATGCGAACTCATCGGCAACCGCCTGGAAGGTCGAAGCGAGGACCAGGGGATGATCAGCCAGATGGACAATCACCGCGGCCGCATCGGCATCGATCGCCCTGAGAGTGCATTTCAGCGACGAAAGCTGGCCCCGCTCAAAGCCGGGATTGTGAACTGTCTTCACCCGATGGTCGGAGGGAATCTCGGCCCGTACGCGTTCTCGATGCGCGCCGGTGACGACGATCACATCGCGCACAACTTCGAGCATCGTGCGCAACGTTCGCCGGAGAAACGTTTCGCTATCGATCTTGAGGAGCGGCTTGGGAAATCCCATCCGGCGCGATTCGCCCGCCGCCAGCAGAACCCCTTCGATTGGGAGCCGCGCCATGACGGCCGCTCGTCAAGCGGAGGGTTTGAGGCGGCCCAGCTTAACGCCCAGGTTGGCCGCATCGCGCGCGCCCGATCGCCGCTCACGCACAATTTCCGCGATTATCGAGACCGCGATCTCTTCGGGAGTCTCCGCCGCGATATCCATCCCGAGCGGAGCGTGCACCTGGTCGAGCAGCTCGCGCGCGATGCCGGCTTCTTCGAGCCTGTCCAGCGTCGCCTTCACCCGCCGGCGCGATCCGATCATCCCGATAAAGGCTCCGCGCGAATGCCGCAGCGCGGTACGCACCACCTCTTCGTCGAAGGAATGGCCGCGGGTCACGGAGACCAGGTAGCAATGGCGGTCGAGCGCCAGGCTTTCGATCGCCGCGGCAAAGGGCCGTACCATTATCTGATCGGCGGATGGGAACCGTTCGCGATTGGCGAACGACGCGCGGTCATCGATCACCGTCACATGAAATCCCAGCATCGATCCAAGCGCGGCGAGCGGCTGCGCAATATGGCCGGCTCCCGCGATCACGAGGCGTTGCGCTCCCGAGACCGGATCCAGAAACATCCGCGGCGCATCCCCTTCGACACGAGTAACAGGATTTACGCCGCCGGTGTCGCTGATTTCGATCAAAGCCGGCACGCCATCCATGGTGCGCGCCACCAATTGGACCATCGCGCGCCGCGGAATCTCCAGAGCCGGCGCGAGGCGGCTTTCGCCGTCGGACGAATCGACGATCGATTTTGCGCCAACGGGATCATCCTGGCGCGGGCTGTGCACAAGGGTCAGCAGCGAAGCGGGCTGGCTGCGCTCGGCGGCGGAAGCAAGCCGCCTTGCAATATCGAGATCGCTGCCGGGCGCCCATATCGCGACGAACACATCCATGATGCCGCCGCAGGTGCCGATTTGCTGTTGGTCGAAGTCGCCGGTGAGATCCACTTCGGTCATGCGGGCGCCCTGCCCTTCATCGAGCAACAGCCGCGCCTTGCGAAAGACCTCGGCCTCGCCGCATCCTCCGCCGATAGTTCCGAACTGGCCGTCGTCGCGAACAATCATCTTCGCGCCGACTTCCCTGGGCGTGGAACCGCGTACGTTCACCACGGTGGCGAGGGCGAACTTCCTGCCGCTTTCAAGGGTGCGGACGGCTTCGGGCCAAATCTGATCGGGTCCCATCATGCTTCTGATTTAACCGTATCAGAAAAGTCCCGCTCCGGTTACATGCCCAGGCGTCCGAGGATCGCGTTGGCCTTGACCAGGTTTTCCTCCGCTTGATCGTAGGCGCCGGCGGCCATCGCCTTCTCGGCGCTGGCATCCAGCTCCAGCGCCTGATGCAGTTGCGCGCGCACGGCGGGATCGGTCGGGCCTTCGTCGGAAAGATGGGCGAGCTTGAGCGATACTTGGCGTTCGAGGCTGCGAAGCTCAGGCGACGGTTGCCTCTTCAGGTCAGCCGCGAAACTCGTCGCGGCTATCGCGGCGATGCCGGCCGCAATCGCAAGCATCCTCAGCGGACCGCGCATCGTTCAACCTCCGATCGCGTCGGCCAGCACGCTGGCCGGATGATCCCTCGGGTCCACCCGATCGTAAACGCGCGCGATACGCCCCTGCTCGTCGATAAGGAAGCTGACCCGGTTCGGCCACTTCGCCTTCGCGTCGCCGCACGCGCCGTAGGCAAGCGCCACGGTGCGGTCGAGGTCGCTAAGCAGCGGGAACTTGAAATCGTTCTTGCGGGCGAAGGCGGCGTTGGCTTCGACGCTGTCGAAGCTCACTCCGAGGATCTGGATCTTGTTTTCGTCAAAATAGTTCTGTTGGTCGCGGAACCCGCGGCCTTCGATGGTTCAGCCAGGGGTATCGGCCGCGGGATAGAACCATAGCAGCACCTTTTTGCCGCGCAGATCCTTGAGCGAGATGGTTGTTCCGTCGTGGGCCGCCAGAGAGAAATCTGGCGCGAGGTCTCCTTGCTTGACCATTGTGCACCTCCGCCGAGCGGTCGTCGGCCGCTCGATTCAGTTAAGCATCGCGCGCAATCGCGCGAGCATCGAAAGACATCCCTGTTCGCCGGGCTGAATTTCCAGCGCCCGCTCGAGCTCGCCGATAGCCGCGGTGATCATTCCCTTCGCCGCGTAAACGCGCCCAAGGTTCATGAAAGGAAAGTGGCGCGGTTCGTAGCGCGGCGCGTGCTTGGCTTTTTCAAGCCAGGGAATCGCGCCGTCGAGGTCTCCTTTCGCGATCAGATATGCTCCTATGTCGTTGTAAGGATTACCATAGGACGGGTCGACTTCGATCGCCCGCCGGCATTCCGCAATCGCGTCATCGATTCGCCCCATCCCTTCGTAAGCCCATCCGCGAAACGTATACGCCTCGGCGGTGGGGAAGATTTCGATCGATTTGGTGTAGAGCTCGATCGCGCCGGCAAGGTCGTTGCCCATGTGCCGCTGATAACCGGCATTCCACAGTTCCAGCGCGCGCTTCTTTCGTTCGTCCTCGCTCACATTTGCAACTGGTAACCACGCCCGGCCGACAAATCAATCGCTCTGATTCTACGCTCGGCATCGTCCATTTACGCGCGCCTGTGCGCGTCAGGCCGGGTTAGTTCCCGTCGCGGCGCATCCTCGATGCCACAAAGCGCTATCGCTGCGGCGCGAAAAAGTTTTCGTGGTTGGCGTAATCGAAATGAAAGATACTCCGAAGCAGGACCATGCCTGTGCAGACCCGCGGAACTCGATTTGCCCTGCAGGACAGGCGAGTTCGCATCCGTTCGGCGCTTTCGCGGCTAATCGCCACCGCTCTCCTTTCGCTTCTTGCGGGATGCGCGCCCGCGGCCCTCACTTCCGCGCGAAGCAAGTTGAAAGCGGGAGACTACATGGGAGCGCATCGCGATCTGACCGCGCTCGCGGCGCATCCGGAGAAGCTAAGTCCCGCACAACTCCGCGAGGTGAAGGACGACCTGTGCGTCACCGACTTCACCATCGGTCGTCCTTCATTCTCGCTTGCGGAGCAGCGCCGCGTATGCGCCGAAGCGGCTGAGCAGCCCGGAAGCCAGAGCGCGGCCATCCTTTCGCGCATCGACTCTTCGATCGAACAATCCGACGACGATCGCGTCGAAGCCGCGATCGCATCGGACGACCTCGCGGCGGCTGAAGCCGCGATCGAAGACTACGAGGAATTGCCCGACGCCGACGAGGCGCAGGTCCGGCGATGGTCGAGCAGGCTCTGGCGGATGGTTGAGCAGAGGGAGGCGCGCGCTCCCTCCCGAAAAACGGTCCTGAACGGCGCCGTCGCCGCGCTGAAACGGGAGAATCCCGACGCTCGCAGGATGAGCGAGGCGGCGTTCAAACGATGGGTGATCGAGACGGCGACTTTCGACGGAAACTCGATGGCGCACGCGCCGCATCTCGAGCACGGCAGGCTCAAGCTCGACCTCCCTCAGCCCGCGCTCGCGTCGGCGGCGCTGAACCTGGATCGACTCGCGCAGATCAACGATGCGGTCGTGGCGCGATGCGGCTGCGACGCGAAGACGGAAGTTGGATTGGGCGCCAATGACCTGCCCGCTTACGTGGTGCGGCTGGACCCGGAAATCCGGCACTCCGAAGTTCTGATTCTGCTGAGCGGCGCGAGGATCGGATCGCGCGCTTCGCTGCGCTAGCCGCCGCTCGCGTTTTCAGTGCAACCGCTGCGAGCGAGGCTCCGGCATTTCACTTAACGCCTCCGAAAGCATCGCTGCCATCTCGCGAAACGCGCCTTCGTCAAGCCGCATCGTGGTATAGCCGACGGTAAGATGAACCGCGCCGCAGTCGCATACATCGACGGAAAACGATGGACGAGCGGCCAACCTGCGTCGCCGGCAACCACTGCTCTCGATCATACGCGCCTCCGAAAAGCGGTTTAGAAAAACCAGCTATTCTCCGAAGATGGGCCGAACAGAGCGCCCACGTAGCGTTCCAATTCGATGTTGAACTTCATGATTACCCGGTCGGAGTTTGGCGTCAGGCCAAACCCGGGACCGACGCTGTACTCGATGCCGTTGGGAAGCGCGCCCCACAGGACCGGAAAGATGTAGTGCTGCTGGTCCCGCAGTGGATCCGTATCGTCGATAAGGCCGCATCCGCCGTAAAATTCCACGCCCGGCGACAAATACTTGAGCCATCGGTAATAGACGGCGTTGCGGTAGCCGAACTCGAAGCCCTGGTTGCGCCCCGCGCCGGAGAGCACCTTCTCGAAGACCGGGTTGGCAACCAGCGAGAGGCGGCCGAAGTCCTTCTCCATAATGGGGCGAAGCTCGAGTTCGAGGTTCGCATCGTCGAACTGCGGTGACTTGTGCCATTCCAGCTCGAGGTACCATCCGAGGTTCACCGGCAGAGTTTCTTCGTCGAAGAGCCTCCCGCGCAGCCGATATTTCGAGCCCGAATACCAAAGGCCCTGGCCGCGCGGCAGCGCCAGATTCAGATAGGCCGCGGCTTCGATCCGGTCGGTAAGCCCGTACGTCAGTTCGTACGCGTTAAACCAGGTGCTCTGACTGGGAAATTGGGCGCCGGTGCCAGCGTCGGGAGTGCTGTGGCCGTTTGCCACCACCGCGTTGAGCGTCTCGAGTTCGACAACCCCGCGCTGCTCGGTCGCGTACGGATAGACTTCAAATTCCCAGGGATCGATCTGCGCGTACGCGGATCCCGCGACGGCGGCACAGGCCGCAATCACCCCCGGCATCATCAACAACCAAGAGATACGTCGTCCAATCATCGACCTGACTCATCGGCCGCCAGCTCCGCCGCAATCCATCGTTGAAGCCGATCGCGATCGGCCGGTCCAAGCCGCGAGGACGGATGCATCGCGCGGTACGGCCATGGCGGCATCGCCTCCCCGCGCAACGCGCGATCCATCCACTTCAGTTTTCGCGCGCGCGTCGCGGGAAAATAATCGCTCCATTGCGAGAAATTGATTTGCCTTCGTCCGGCGTTGACGTCATGAGCCACCAGCCACGAGAGCGGCGCGATCCTGGTGTACCAGGGCCATTGCGTCTGGTTGGAATGGCAGTCGTAACAGGAGCGCCGCAGGGTCTGCTCAACCTCCGGCGGCGCCGCGACATCTCCCCGGGACGGCGGGTTCGCGATTCGCACCGGCACCAACTGCATCGCGAGAATCCCAACGACCAGCCCGGCCGCAATCGCAAACTTGTAACTGCGAGGCACGACTTTCAGGCTACCGGGCGACGATGTTTCCCACGGGCACGTCCTGATGGAAATCGTCGTAAAAGTCGTAGTCACCGGGACTCAGCTCGGGGAGACGAACGGTAATCGTCTCGCCTGGAGAGACCACCTTTTCGCGATTCAGCTTGAAGCTCTCGAACTCGATGGTTTCATCGCTCGCGTTGATGACCTTGATGCTGAGCTTCTGCCCGGCTGGCACGGTCAGGCTGCTGGGGGTGAACTGATGGTTCTGAAAGCGAATCTCGACGGGCTCGACCGCGAGTGCGCGGACCGAGGAGCAATCGAACAGCATCGCAAACGAGACAGCAGCGGCAAGGATGAAGAGCTTTGAGCGAGACACGATGGGCGGCCCTCGGATGATATTGAGAATGATTCTCAATATCCTGAAAGCCGCGAACCTTGTCAACCCCCTTCCCCGCCGGGATTCAGTTCAACCCCGATTCGCTCTTTTTATCGAAACGCGAGAATTGCGCCCATCCAATGGATTGGTAGCGTGTGTGCGCGCGCCCGTCGCGAAGTTCGAAAATGCCGGACAGGGTCCTTGCGCGAACGTCTCGATGCGGCGCGTCCTGGCGGGCTCCGGCAGTTCCATCCCGCTTGCGTCCAATGGGATTATCGAACCGGGCCGGTCATTCACCCTGAACGACCATTTGCATCGCATGCACGTGTAGCGGTACGGCTGCGGCGCGCGCCATCCCGATTTGGGCAAAGTCTCGATGACGAAGTTGTGGCGAGTCTCGCGCGCCGGAAACCCGTTGCCGAAGTTCCTGAGATGCGCCGCGTAAGAGACGCTAGCCGCCCGGCTCCTGCGCTCACGCCAGAACTCCTGGATGCGAGTCACCGTGGCCGCAAGCGAGACGGCTATAGGCCCGATCGATGCTCCAGGTTTTCCGTAGGCTTCCATCGCGGATCTCCCTGGATCCGACAACAGCAAGCAGCGCGCCGAATGCTGGATCGCGTTCGCGGACTTCGCCGCAGGGCCGGTTCATGCGGCAGCAGACCGCAATAAGGCGAACAAGAACGGGGATTTAATTCGATCGCCGCGCCATGGACAGAGCCTTATGGCCGCTTGTGCGCGCGGCGCGGGAGGGCGATCTCTCGATGCAAAATGAAGCGCGAGCATTCAAAATGAAATGCTCGCGCTCGCCTTCATTCATCGACCGGCATCGGTTCAATCTTCAGGGAATCGAACAGCTTGCGGTCGCGGTTCAGCTCCGGGTTGGCGGTGGTCAGAAGCTTGTTTCCGACAAAGATCGAGTTGGCGCCCGCGAGATAGCAGAGCGCCTGGGCCTCGTCGGTGAGGCTTTCGCGGCCCGCCGACAGCCGCACCATCGAAAGCGGCATCGTAATTCGGGCGGCCGCGATGGTTCGAACCAGCTCGAAGACTTCGGGGCGTTCGCAGGCGCCCAGCGGCGTGCCCCGAGTCCGCGCCAGCAGATTGATGGGAACGCTTTCGGGATGCGCAGGAAGCGTGGCCAGGGTGTGGATCATTCCGATCCGGTCCTCGCGCGCCTCGCCCATCCCGACAATTCCCCCGCAGCACACCTTGATGCCGGCGTTACGGACATTCGCGAGCGTATCGAGCCTGTCCTGATAGGTTCGCGTGGTTACGACCTTGCCGTAGTACTCCTCGGAAGTGTCGATATTGTGATTGTAGAAATCGAGGCCCGCGGCTTTCAGGCGCCGGCTCTGCTCAGCCGTCAGCATCCCGAGCGTCGCGCAGGTCTCGAGCCCCAATCGCCGCACACCTTCGACCATGGCGCACACCTTTTCAAGGTCGCTGTCGCGCGGATTGCGCCAGGCGGCGGCCATGCAGTAACGCGTGGCGCCGTTGGCCTTGGCGCGGGCCGCTTGAGCCAGCACGGCATCAAGAGGCATCAGCTTTTCCGACTTGACGCCGGAGTCGAAGTGCGCGCTCTGCGCGCAATAGCCGCAATCTTCGGGGCATCCACCGGTCTTGATCGAGAGCAGAGTGGACAGTTGAACCTGGTTCGGCTTGAAATGCCGGCGATGAACCGTCTGCGCGAGATAGATCAGATCGGACAATGGCATCTCGAACAGCGCCGCGATTTCGGCCCGCGCCCAATCGTGGCGCGGCCTGGCCTCATCGGCCGGAAAGACACATTCCGCCATCGCAAAATACTCCTTTGCAGGCTGCTCTCTATATGACTAGTAGTGATTCAGGCGGGCCAGCTTGTCGGCGTGAAAATTCGCGTCGCCAAACAACTCCTGCCCCACGCGCACCCGTTTCATGAACAGGCCGGCGTCGAATTCGTCGGTCATCCCGATTCCGCCGTGCATCTGGACGCCCTCCTGCACGGCCAGGGTGGCGACGCTCCCCGCCTTGGCCTTGGCCATCGAGACTACCGCCCCGGCGTTTTCGAAGGATTCGTCCAGGGTTTGCAGCGCCTTGAGCACGGCGGATCGCGCCAGTTCGAGCTCGCAGTAAAGATGGGCCGCGCGATGCTGCAGCGCTTGAAATTCGCCAATCAGTTTGCCGAATTGCTTGCGCTCCCGGAGATAGGTGACGGTCCGCGCGAATATTTCATCCGCCGCGCCGAGCAATTCAGCGGCGATGGCGGCGCGTCCGGCATTGAGAGCGCCTTCCAGGGTTTTCCATCCCTGGCCGGGCGTTCCAAGAATCGCATCGGCCGCAACCGCGACGTTGTCGAATTCGAGCCGCGCCGAATTGTGCGCATCGACCATCGAAGTGCGCTCGACCTTGAGTCCCTTTGCCTTCCCGTCGACCAAAAAGAGGGTCAATCCCCTTTCTTCGCCGGGGGACCCCGACGTGCGCACGCCGACGATGATCAAATCGGCCACGTGGCCGTCGATCACGAAGGTTTTTGCGCCGCTTAGAACAAACCCGTTTGCCTTGTTGGAGGCTTTGAGCGCCGTTTTTTCGGGGCGATGCTTCGCGGCCTCATCGATGGCGAGCGTGGCGATCAGGTCACCGGCTGCGATGCGGGGCAGAAAGGCCTTCTTCTGCGCTTCGCTCCCCGAGCGCACCAGCGCGGTCGCGGCCACCACCGACGTCGCGAGCAGAGGCGACGGCGTGAGCGTATGCCCGAGTTCTTCCATCACGACGCCGGCCTCTACATATCCGAGGCCAAGGCCATCGTAATCGGGCGGCACCAGAATTCCCGCCCATCCCATCTCGGCAAATTCCTTCCAGAGTTTGCGCGAAAAGCCGACGGAATCAGGCGTGTCGCGCAGTTGGCGCAGATGAGCGATGGGAGCGTTCTTGCTCAGAAAACTCCGCGCGTTGTCGCGGAGCATCGATTGTTCAGAGGTAAGTACAAGAGCCATCTTTGCAAAACCAATTTTTCGGCAAATTACGCGGGGCTATGCGCCCGGGAGATTAAGGATACGTTTGGCGATGATGTTGAGCTGAATCTCGCTGGTGCCGCCCTCGATCGAGTTGGCCTTCGATCGCAGCCATGACCGCACCGTGAAGCCGTCGCGCGAGCGCGGCCCCTCCCATTCGAGGGCCTCGGATCCGCCCGCCGCCACCATCAACTCCAACCGGCGCTTGTTCAATTCCGCGCCGTAGTATTTGAGCATCGAGGAGACCGCGGGATGCGCCTGTCCGGTCTTGAACAGGTCGCCGACTCGATCGAGCGTGAGCGCGAAGGCCCATGAATCGACCTCGAACGATGCGATCTGCGCCCGCAGCACAGGGTCCGCCAGTCTGCCATCCTCCGTCCCCACCGTATCGGCGGCGACTTCACCGAGCGAGCGATGCCGCCCGCCGGTCATCCCCATTCCACCGATCATCTCGCGCTCGTGAGTCAGCAGGAATTTCGCGATCTCCCATCCCTTGTTCAACTGGCCGACGAGATTTGCCTTGAGAACCTGCACATCCTCGAAGAACGTCTGGCAGAAGGGAGACTTGCCCGAGATCAGAGTGATAGGCGAAGTCGAGACGCCGGGGCTTTCCATGTCGAAGAGAACAAAGCTGATCCCCTCGTGCTTGGGCGCCTTCGGATCCGTCCGCACGAGGCAGAAGATCCAGTCAGCCTTGTCGGCATACGAGGTCCAGATTTTCGATCCGTTAACGACGAAGTAGTCGCCGCGATCCTCGGCGCGCGTCTGCAGAGAGGCGAGGTCGGAACCGGATCCAGGCTCCGAGTAACCCTGGCACCATCGAATTTCGCCGCGCGCGATCTTGGGCAGATGCTCGCGCTTTTGTTGCTCGTTGCCGTACTTCAGCAGCGCCGGCCCGAGCATCCAGATGCCGAAGCTGTCGAGCGGCGAGCGGCAGCCGAGCGCGCGCATCTCCTCGCGCAAAATCTTGGCTTCCTCGTGCGAAAGACCACCGCCGCCATACTGCCGGGGCCATTCGGGAACGGTCCAACCCTTCGCCGCCATCCGCTCCAGCCATACGCGCTGTGCCTCGGACTTGAAGACCCATTTGCGTCCGCCCCAGCAGGTGTCTTCCTCGCTCTCGGGCGGCTGGCGCATCTCGGCCGGGCAATTCGCCTCGAGCCATGCGCGGGTTTCCTTGCGAAAGGTTTCCAGATCGGCCATTTGTTCCGCTCTCTCCTGAAATCGAGTTTCGGACGCCACAGTTTGCCATGTCCTGCGCGGTTAATTCTACGGGAGACGAACGGCGGCTTTGACGTGCAAGGGCACTTGTTGGCTATATTCACGGCGGGAGAGAGACAGCGATGGAATTCGGAACCCTGATTTTTACCAAGCCCGAGCGCGCGATGCGCGATGTGCCGTATGCCGAGGAGCGCGGATTTTCGCACGCCTGGATTCCCGATTCTCACATGATCTGGGGCGACACCTACGCGTGCATGGCGCTTGCCGCAGTCAATTCCAAACGCATCAAGCTCGGCACCGGCGTGGCGATCTCGACCAATCGCATCCCGCCCGTGACCGTCCATGCGATCGCCACCATCAACCAGCTTGCACCCGGACGCACCATCCTTGGCTTCGGAACCGGACACACCGGGCGCAGGGTGATGGGACTGCCGCCCGTGAAGCAGGAAGTCTTCCGCGAAGAGGTGCGGGTCATCCACGATCTGCTTCGCGACGGCGAGGCCGACTACCGGACCGAAGGGATGGAGCGAAAGATCCGCTTTCTTCATCGCGACCTTCGGTTTATCAATCTCGACGACAAGATTCCCTTCTATGTAGCGGCCAACGGCCCGAAGACGCTGGCGCTTGCGGGCGAATTCGGCGACGGTGTCATCACGACCGGCATCACCACGCCAGAGCGGATGGCGACGGTTCGCAAGCATATCGAAGAAGGAGCGCGAAGGTCGGGACGGTCGGGCAAGGATCTGCCGGTGGTCTCGCTGACTCACGTCTGCGTTCTCAGGCCGGGCGAGGCGATCGATTCGCCGCGAGTGAAGGCGATGACGGGACCGTGGGTGATGGCTTCGCTGCACGCGATTGCGGCCGGCTATGCGCGCCCTACTTCGCTTGCGCCCGAGGTCAGCAAGGTTTACGACGAATACGCGGCGCACGTCGCGCGGATGCCCGAACGGGAGCGCTATCTCCATGTCCATCTCGGGCATTGCACGTTCGTAGCTCCCGAGGAGAGAAAATTCGTCACGGCGGAAACGATTCGCGCCACAACCATCGTTGGCGAGCGCGAAGCGGTGATCGATCAATTGCGCGCGCTGGATAAAGCGGGGCTGAGCCAGATTTTCCTGAATCCGCCGATGGACGGATTCAACGAGTGTCTTGACGACATCTCGCGCGAACTGATCGGCCGCGTGTAGCGCCCGACGCCGCCTAGAACGGGTAGTTGATGCCGGAGAAGATGGCGGCGCCTTCGCCGCCGTAGCCTATATCGACGAAACCGACCACGAAGGGATCCGCGATGCCGCGGAAGCCCACGCCGCCGACCGGATGAAGTTCGCTTACCGGATTGTAATTGAGGTTGTGCGCGACGCGCCCGGCTTCAGCGAAAGGCGCTACTTCCAGGGTGCCGTGGGTCCCGAACAGATTGGCGTCCCATACGCGAGTACGCATCTCGACGTTCGCCACGACGAGGTTATTGTCGACGAAGCGGCCGGCGCCATAGCCGCGCAGCGTCTCCTGGTCGGTGAGGAGGCTTTCATCGCCGCCCAGCCGGGCCTGCGCCCAGAAAGGCATCTCGTTGCCGGCCGGTTCGTACTCCATGAACAGATGCCCCGCGAAGGTGATGCGCGGGTCCACCGTGAAATACTTGCGCAGCTCGTATCCGAAGCGGGTGTAAGAGGATGAGCTGCCGAGCGCGCGGTCGGCGACACTTCCGTAGATGCGATAGAGTCCGCCGCTTCTCGGAATATCCACGGAATCGCGGTTGTCGTATTGAACCATCAACTGCGTCAGCACTTCGCTGCCGCCGTTGACTCCCTTCTGATTGGGAAAGAGCTGGAAAATCGGAGGAAGCGAAGTAAAGGCGCCGTCGTAGATCCGCACCCATCGCGGCCGCTCCATCAACTGCACCTGCAGCTTATCGGTGATATTGAGCCCGAGCGATGCCATCCCGTAGAGCTGCTGCGTGGTGTAGTTGGTTTCGTTGCCCTGAGAGGAGTCATTTCCCACTCCGTAGAACCGGTCAGTGGGATCGCGCTCGAAAAAGAAGCGGCCTTCAAAAGAAAGCAGGTCCTGATGCGTTCGGCCGGTCTGATAATCGAGGTCCACGTGGCGGGCGATCTGCTGCGCGCCCCCGGCCGTCGCGTACCAATTCGTATCTTCCGAGGGATACGAGAGATAGCGAAACGTGCCACCCGCCCCAAGCGTGGTGTTCCAATTGACATCCGGCGCGAAGATGTCGCGAATCTGGTTGCGGGTATCGGTGAACAGAAAGACCGGCAGCACGCCTACCGTGGTGCCGCCATTCGGATCGGTCGCCACTTCGGGAACGGGGATGAACGGCCACGAGGCCGGATCCATCAGATCGTAGGCAGACGCGATCGAAGTCCAGATTAGACTGGATAGCAGCAGCGCGGTTGCAGCGAGAGCCCGCTTCATCACAATTCTCACAACGAACGCACGCACCGCCACGGATCGGGTCTCGACACGGCAAGTCGCAGCGGGACTGACTCAAACTGACAGGCTTCAGGCGCTCGATCAATACACAAGTGGGCCGCGGATGGGGGCATCGGGGACCGCCAATTGCCGGCGATGCGCTTTTCGCTGACGCGCAAAATGTGCAAGGATTCGGTTCCATAGGGAATCCGCTTCCTGCGCGCCGAGACCCGCAACACCTGCGGGCTCGTAGCGCCCTTCGCGCCACCGTGCCGGAGCTAAGGAGGCGGGGAATAATCCGACGGAGGACTCTTAGATGGCAAAGGTAGACGGCGGCGAGTTGATCGCGCGCGTGATGCGGGAGAATCGGGTCCGCTATTGTTTCGCAATCAACGGCGGGCACCTGTTTCCGATCCTCGCGCAACTGCGCGGCCACGACATCAAGCTCATCCATATGCGCCATGAGCAGGCCACTGCGTATGCCGCCGATGCGTACTCGCGCATCAGCGGAGAACCGGGGGTTTGTATGGTGACGGCGGGATGCGGCCTGACCAACGCCGTTACCGGGCTGTGCGTCGCGGGCCTGACGAACTCCGCCGTGGTCTGCATCTCCGGTCAGCATCCGAACACCGAGGATCACCTCGGATCGTTCCAGGAAGCCTACGGCTCGGAGGTCGTAAACAGCTTCTCCAAGTTCACCAAGCGCGTTACCGATTGGAGCACGATCGAGTTCGACCTGCGATCCGCGTTTCGCGAGGCGATTTCTCCGCCGCAGGGCGTGGCGCTGTTCGAGATTCCGCAGAACATCCTCTACCATCACGACGAAGATGGGCGCCAGCGCAAGGGCGCGCGCGGCTTTACCGTGGACGATCTCCGATGCGAGGGCGACCCGGCGAAGATCGATCGTGCGGTCGAGATGCTGCATGCCGCCGAACGGCCGCTGATCGCGGGCGGCGACGGCCTTTTCTGGTCGCAGGCCGCGCCCGAGATGAAGGAGTTTGTCGAGCTCACCGGCATTCCGATCTATGCGCGCCGCGCCGGCCAGGGCGTCGTCTCGGAAGAGCATCCGCTGGCGATTCGCGGTGCGTTCAAGAAGCCATTCACCGGCCGCGCGGATGTGGTGCTCGCGATCGGCTTTCGCTTCTGGAGCGGCGAGCATTTTGGCCAGCCGCCGACCTGGACCGACAAGGCGAAATATATTCAGGTCGATCCGACTCCCACGCGAATCGGATGGCAGGTCAACGCGGATTTGCCCATCGTCGGCGACCCGAAACTGGTCCTCCGCCAGCTCATCAATCGCATCAAGGAACTCAAGCTCGATTTCTCGAAGAACCGCACTTCGGAATGGACCAGGGAGGTCATGGCAACGCGCCAGCGCTTTGACGCCCAGATTCGCGAGCAGAACGCCAAGGTCAGCGGCGCGCGCCCGATTCATCCGGCGCGGCTGTGCGAAGACCTGATCAAGGTCATGGACAAGAATGCGACAACCATCATCGACAGCTTCACGCTATCCGGATGGATGAGCCGGGCGTTTACTTGCCGATTCATGGGACAGGTTGTCGATGCGGGTCCGCTCGCGCCCGTCGGCCACGGTGTCGGGATGGCGATCGGAGCGCAACTGGCGCGCCCCGGCCAGCAGATCGTGAACATCTCGGGCGACGGCGGCCTGGGGATCGGCGGCTTCGATATGGAGACGGCGGCGCGTTACAAACTGCCGATCGTCACGGTGCTGTGGAACAACAGCTCATGGGGTCCGAACTTCGACCAGATGCCGGGACTCAAGGGCCGCACCGATCCTTTCAACATGCTGCCCGAGATCAGGTACGACAAGATCTTCGAGGAGATGGGATGCCACGGCGAGCACGTCGCGACTCCCGAGCAGATCGTTCCCGCGCTCGAACGTGCTTTCAAATCGGGCAAGCCTGCGCTGATCAACGTCATCGGCGATACCAGCGTCGGCAACGCGACCCTGGGCGGCAATCTGCTGGGTTCCACGGGTTCCAACTGATCGCCGTTTCAAACGATCGATCAAACCGCGGGCGGAGGGCGAGACGCTTTCCGCCCGCGCTTCTCGCCAGACCTTCCCGACTACGCCCACGACGGCGATCAAACATGATGCGTACCTTGTCTCAAGCGTTACTTGCCACTCTGGTATCTCTGGTCGTATGCGCCTGCCATCCCGCCGCGCCCGGAACCATTTCCTGTCCTTCGGGCACCAAGGCGATGGGAGAGCCGCCGCCCAACGGACAGGAAATGTGGTGCCAGAAGATGGTCAACGGCGAAGCCGTCAAGGATGGTCCCTTCGTCCTCTACCGTCCGGATGGTTCGCTGATGATGCGCGGGCAGTATCACGACGGGAAACAGGACGGCGAATGGACGATGTGGTACGACAACGGCCAGAAAGCCTCGATAGACCACTACAAAGACGGCGTGCAGGACGGCCAGCATATCGGCTGGTACACGAACGGCAAGATCTCCGCGATGGGCCAATACAAGGATGGCAAGCGCGAAGGCGTCTGGAAGCGATGGGACCCGCAGGGATTCCGGAACTGGGAAGAGACGTACAAGGACGACAAGCAGATCTCGTAAGCGCCGCTTTCGGCGTGAAGATGGTCGGAACGATTGGAGTTCCGGCGGAAAACCCTGAATGAATCCCCGACTTCGGCGGGTGGTCTAAGGGTTGGCGCCTATTTCAGCCATGGAGATGCCCTCGACCGCGATCGCCGGCACAAAATATGTCTCGGCCGAGCCCCACACTATGGTAGGAACGATCTTTGACGCGACTGCGATGGGCCGGCTGAACACCTCTGAGATATTCGCGTTGATGCGCAGACAGTTGGGCGCGAGCGGTTCAGCAATCTTTCCGTCGCGAATCAGGTAGGAGTCCCCGCTCACGGTGCAGGTGAAGTCTCCCGCGCGCTGACCATTGATAGGATAGGTGTACCAGACGCGCCCGACATAGAGTCCGTCGCCGACCGCCTCGAGAATCGCGCGATCCGAAACTCCACCGCGCGCCCGCATGACGACATTGGTTCCCGCCGCGCCCACGTCCGCATCGAAGCGCCGTCCGCCGCCCTCGCCCAGCCGATATCCCGCCGACGGCGCAAACTTCGCATCGCCGCCCAACCGTCCAAGTTTTTCGACCCGCTCCGCGTCAGTCTCCAGCCGATGTGAGTCGTAAACATTGGAGAGCAATCCGACCAGGCGTCCGCTCTTGATTAGATCGGTCCTGCGAGCGGGCAACCCCTCGCAGGTGATCTTGCGATGCACGGGCCCCGTGCGCAGCGCGGGATCGTCGAGAAGTGACAGACTTTCGTCGATAATGCGATCGCCAAACCGGCCCTGGTATGCGGAACTCGCCGCGAAAAAAGCGCCGGTCGTAAGCGACCCCATCACCATGTAGTTGAGGATCTCCGCGACTGGCTGCGGACCCAGCACCACGCGATAACGTCCCGACCGCGGCCGCACTTCCGCGCCGAGCCGAAGCGCGCGGAGCACCGCGTTGCGTCCAAGGCTCCCGGCCGCGGTACGCATCCGCACAATACTCCCGCCGACGGCGCTGTCGGTACCTTTGGCATCGATCGATTCGACAAGTGCGGTCACGGACGAGACAAAATGTGCGCTCTCGTCGGTCCGAATCTCGGGGAAGTTGGAATTCGCAAGCGCGATTCGATCGTGAACTATCGTCACGTCGCCGCCAATCACGAGGCCGGGCGATCGGGAAGCGGGCGTGTATCTCGCGCCAAAGGCGCGCAGCGCGCCGTCCACTACCCGCCATGCGCACGAGGCAAGAGCGCCGTCGCTGGCACGCGCCAGATCGCCCGCGGCAGTGGGACGACGCGGCATCTTTTCGGTGTCGCGAGCCAGCCCGGGAAAGTGCGGATCGATGATCGCCGCTCGACGGGCACGATCGACGGCTCTTCTCAGGGCGTCGCGGCTCAAATCGCCGGCCTCCGAGGCGGTGCCGACTTCGTGCGGATTTCGGCGCATCACAACCCGCACTTGAAAGCCATCGGCGCCCAGCGACTTTATCTCCTCGACGCCGCGGCAAGGGATGTCGGAGGTGTAGGACAGGCGCGCAATTCGGCTCAGCGAAGAAGCGCAATAGACCTCGAACTCGGCGAACTCGGGATGCCGCGACAGTTCGGCAGCGGCCGCGCGAGCGAAGCGCTGAAGTTCGCCAAGCGGCAACATCAAGCGGCTCCTCCCAGGCGCGCCCGCGAACGCAGCGTCGGCCCGCCGTTCGACATCCGCTTTACCTGCATCGGCTGCCCCTTGCCGCAATTCGGGATCGCAATCAGGCGAAGATCATTGCCGACTCCGTCCACGTTCATGAAGAACCGCTTGGAATCGGCAATCACGCTGCCGGAGCGGTAGAGCCGGCCCAATCGGCCGTTTTCGATTGCATAAACGCGGCGAGCCGAGATACGGAAGTTCTCGCGCGACTCCGCAATCGAAGGAACGAGATTCCCGCACACGTAGTAGCCGTGGTCAACTTCGGCAATCAGGCGCTCCGGAGAACTGTCACCCGGCAGAAAGAACGTGTTCGACATCCGGATTAGCGGGACGTGCCACATCTCGCTGGCACGGACAGATCCGTTGGGTTCCACACCCAGGACCGCGGCAGTCGCTCGCGAGTTGAGGAAGCCCGCGAACACTCCCCGGTCGATATGCATCACGCGACGCCCCGCCGTTCCTTCGTGGTCGTAGCGGTAATGGCCGTAACCGTCGAGCGAAGGATCGGAGCATGCCGAGAGTATCGGCGAGCCGACGATGCGGCCGATCTCGCTGTCCGCCAGCGAGCGCAGAAACCAGCTCCGGCCGGCATACGCCGCCTCCATCTTCAAGGCGCGGTCCGCCTCGCTCGGATGACCCACGATTTCGTGCGCGATAAGCGCGTTGAAGTGCGGATCGGTTACAACCACCACCTCGCCCTCGGACGGTTTGAGCGCGGGTGCAGCCGCGAGTTCCTGAGCCTCCTTTGCGAGATCGAGTGCAAACTCGCCCAAGGTTGGATTCGGCATCAGCTCGCTTTGCCATCCTTCCTCAAGGCATTCGATGCCGCGTTGCTGGCCGATGGTGTCGTAGCTTTCCTGATGGCCGTCGCGGTTCTGCGCGACCACGTAGCAATCGCCCTGCGAAAACGAAAAGGCCTGCGTAATCACGCTGCCGGCGGTGTTGAGGAAGAGCTCGCGCCTGTATTCCGTCATCGCTGCCGCGACGTTGAAGGCGATGGACGAGCCGAGCGCCTTGACTCCGCGCGAAGCTTCAAGCGCGAGCTGCTTGAGTTCGTCGATATCGATGCCGCGCGGGTCGCGCTTGAAGGTCGCTTCCACAGAGTCGCGGATTGCGGGCGGATCGGGAACCTGCGCGGCGGCGAGGCTTCGCGCCGCGGAACCCATCGAGGCGACGATCGCCGCTTTCTCGCGCGCGCTGGCGCGCGCCCGATCGAAAGCTTGTTCGAGTGCGCCGCGGATTACGCTGGGCAATCGCGCGGGCTTGCGCGCCAGACCGCCGATTTCGGCTCCCGCCTGCCCATGCCCGACAACGCCCGAGCGGTCGGCAACCTGAACCGCAAGTCCGAATGCCGCGTTTTCGCTTTCGCTGCTGTCGCGCGGCTCGCCGTTGGTGGCAGCGGCGGAGCGGCCGGCCACAACTTCGAATCTGAGGTCGATGCAGGAAACACCGCGATGACTGCGCGCGAAACGGCGCAGAAGGCCCTCGCCTTCACGCTTCAGATATTCAACCGCTTCGAACAAATCCCGTTCGGCCATCGCGCGTCAACCGCGTAACCATAGCCCAGCGTCACGCCCATCGCGAGAATCAAAGGGCAGCCGGCAAAATCTCTACTGGACGCTGATCGGAATTCGGACATCGAACTCCGAGTCGATGGGAGCGCCGTCCTTTGTCGCTGGAAAAAACCGCCATTGCTGGAGCGTGTCAAGCAGGATCTGGTTGAGGCGTGGATTTGCGGTCTCGGTGGTCAGAGAAACGCTGACCTGACCGCCGGAGGTCACCTTGAAGTGGGCGACGGCGACGGTTTGAATAGCGTCCTCTCGCAAATCATCGGGAATCTCGGGCATCGGCGTATATATTGCGCGGGCGCCGAGACTGTCGGTACCGATTCCGGTCCCGCCGCCTGTCCCGGTGACGGCCTGCTCTCCCGTGCTTTCCCCGGTCAATCTTCCCTTTTCTTCTGCCGTCGCGCCTTCGGGGGCAGCGGGAGCTTGCGCGGAATCGGACGGTGAAGTGGCGCCCTTGTCGGACGGCGGAGGCGGCGGCGTTTCCGGCTCCTTGTGATGAACTGCGGGCGGCACATGGGCCGGCCGGGTCTTCGGCTTCGCCGGGGCCGGAGCGGCAGGCGCGGAAGCTCCTGTTCCCGCAGCGAGACCGGCGGCGGGCTTCGGCGGCAACTCCACGATTCGCGCCTCCAGCGGCTTTGGTTCGGATCCCGGAGGCTGCGATCGCTCCAGCATCAGAGCGAAAGCGGCCAGCAGCCCAGCCCATAACAGGAGCGCGGCGATGACGACCCAGGGGAGCCGCTTCCACGGATCGTCCAATTCGGGCATCCGCGGCAGGTGCGCAGCAGGGTTCATTGGCGCTTGACGGCGATGAGAAACTGCTCGATGCCGGCGCGCCGCGCCTGCAGCATCGCTTGTACGACGATCCCCTCGGGAGCGGCGCTATCCGCATTGACGACCACGCTCTTGTCCCCCTCGTGAAGCATCGATTTCAGCGTCTCAGCCATCGACGTAATCTCGGTCGGGGTTTTATCCACAAAGACTCGGCTGTCACGGGTGATGGTGATCGTGACCGGCTCCTTTTGCTGAAGGTTGTCCGCGCTGCCCTGCGGCAGATTCACCGGGATGGAGTTGAGGCTTTGCATCGACAGCGAGGCAAGCATGAACGTCACCAGCAGAAAGAACATCACATCGATCATTGGAATAATCTCGATGCGGCCGTGACGATATTTGCGTGAACGCCGGAGCTTCATACCGCCGCCCTGCCTTCGTCCGAGTCCTCGAGTCGGCCGCAAGCGCGCGCGTCTCCCGCTTCGTTGTCCAGCCGGATGTGATCGATGAGCTTTGAGCCCAGGCGTTCCATCTGATCGAGCGCTTGCGATTGCGCCCGCGAGAAGTAATTGAAGCCAAACAGCGCGATCAGCGCGATCAGCAGCCCGAGCGCGGTCGCAATCAGCGCCTGTGCAACTCCCGAAGTCACTTTTGCCGGCGCGACCAGGCCCGATCCGCCGATGATCTTGAACGCCTCCATCATGCCGGTGATTGTTCCGAGCAGGCCCAGCAGCGGCGCGGCGGTCACGACCGTTTCGAGAATCCACAGTCCCCGGCCCAGCGTCGCTTCGATGCGTCCGGCCTCGTCGCCGGCGCGCGATTCGATCCACCACGCCGGACGAGATCGGTTGGACGAAATGACGCCGAAGAATCTTGCGTAGGCGTTGTGCGGGCCGAGCCGCTCGATTTGCCGGTTCAGATCGTTCCAGGCAAATCCGTAGGTTTCGATCAGCGCGGCCATCTCGCCGGGAAGCCGCAGGCATCGCCAATACGCGACCGCGCGATCGATCATGATCGCAAGCGCAAGGGCGCCGAGAGCCAGCAACGGATAGACCATCGCGCCCCCGTAGCTGATCGCTTCCCACGCCAGTTTCAATTCGTTCATCGTCGCACCTCTGAGATCGATATTCAGATCGGCTTATCGCGGCGGCGGGTTCGTGAACGGCAATTCCCACCCGATTCCGCCATAGACCGCGCGCCTGGGACCGTATTGCGTCGCAAAGACTCCGATGCCGGTGCCGTTGCGAATCTGGTAGATGTGGTCGAAGAGATTCACGACCGCGCCTCTCACCACGAAGGCGCCCGCGCCGGGAATCTCGAACCGCTTGTTGATTCCTACGTTAACCTGCACGTAAAAGGGCATGTTCCCGGTATTGGCGAACCCGCGCCGCAGACCGCTTCCGTACAGGCCGTCCATCGTCAGCATCCAGCCCTTCATGCTGTAGGCCGCTCCCGCCGAGGACGTGAAAGTCTGATCGTGATCGAGAAACACGTAGCGATCGCTTATGTAGTGCAGCTCGTTCTTGTCGAAGTTGAACTGGCCGGACGTGATCTGATTGCCCTGCGCAACGCTGTAGGTGAAATTGCCGTAGGCGCTCAGATTTTCATGGCTGTATGACGCGGTGGCCTCGACGCCGTAGTTGCGGCCCTTGTTGTAGTTGAAGTTCTCGTAGATAAGCGCGGGCCCGAACTGGCCTTCATCGATCACCTGGCTCGCCTTGCGAAAGTACGCGTCGACGCCAAGATTGAAACGCGGCACGATCTCCTGCGCTATTCCCGCATCGAAGTAGTGGTCGCGTTCGACGGTCGGCGTGCTGTTGGCGCCGCTCGGCGGAGCGCCCGTCGTGTTTTCAAACAGTTTGATCGAAGTGGAAGGAACCATCTCGGTATCGGGCGGTGTGAAATAGCGCGCGTAGCCCGCGTGCAGAGCGGTGCGCTTGAATGGAGTGTAGGTGATGCCAACGCGCGGACTGGCCTGATCGGCGCGCACCAGGCCGTCATACAGATCGAATCGCACGCCGTAGTCGATCGTTACGGGCTCCAGCGGCTTCCATTCGTCCTCGACGTAGCCGCTGTAGTACCAGGCGGTGATCGCGGTGTTGTCGGTGATCGAAATGGGCACCGTTTGAGGCACGCCGCCGACAATCGGAAAGGTTGCTTCATGGTTGTCGATCTCGGCGCGCTCGCCCCAAAAGGAACCGCCGAACCGGAAAACGTGCCGCGCGACGCCTCGATACGCCATATCGGTTTGCAACCCGCTGGCCCAATCGCTGCGAAAGGCCTTCGACGCCGCGCCATTGAAGATCAGGTCGCCATCGTGATCGGGATAGAACGACACCGTGGAATAGCGGCTGAATGGCGCGATCTGGTAGTCGAAGTTCCGGCCTATCGCGCCCTGCAACGCGAAGATCCCAAAGTAGTTCTGCTCGAACTGGCGCTCGTTGACGTCAGCCGATGGGTAGATGGGAACACCCTTCAGCGTGAACACCTGCGGCTGATTGGGATTGGCCGGGATGTGAAAGTAATTGATCGCCGTGCCCGTGATCAGGCTGAGGCGCGTCGTCGGATTCAGAAAGTAAGAGAAGTATCCGAAGCCCGATCCCTGATTGGTGTCATCGTTGATCGGCGTGGGTCCGGGGGTGGGCGGTTCGAGTCCGCGATTGCTGCCGAAATACTGACCCGTCATGAAGTAGCTGAAATTCCCCTTCGAGCCGCCGTACTCGAAGCTCGGCTGTTCAGTGCCGCGTTGACCGCCCCGAAACTCCACCGATTGCACGTCGTCCTGAAGGCCGTCTTTGGTCTTGATATCAACGATCCCCGCGGTCCGAAGCCCGTACTGCGCCGGCAGGACGCCGGTAAGCAGACTGATTTCGCGTGCGAAACGCGGCGTGAGTATCTGTCCGAATTGTGTAACGCCCTGCGGCAGTAGAATTCCGTTGAGGCGATACTGCAGATTGCCGTGATCGCCGCGCACATGAATTGCCCCGTAGGAGTCCTGAACCACGCCCGGCGCCTGAAGGAGCACCTGGTTGAGGGAGCTGTTGTTGCCCTCAGGGAGCTGCTGAATCGCCTTTTCGGTGAAGGTGTAGCTGCTGCCTCCGGTAGTTGGCGATAAACGGTTGCGCGCCCGATCCAGCCGGCGGGCGACGACGGGCAGGCTCAGCAAGGCCTGCGATTGCATCGCGATTTCAAGCGCCCTGGAGCCTTTCGCGCTCACTGTCGCGATTGCAACCGCGGTCTTGAAAGCGGGTTTGTTTACGACCACGGCGAAGGTTCCCGCCGCCACGCCGTGAAACACGAATTTGCCGCTCTGGTCGCTGGTCGTCCGCGCCACCGCTCGTCCATCGCGCGCCTGCAAAACCACCGCTGCGCCATCGATCGGGCGCCCTAGGGCATCCTTTACAATTCCCGTCACGGTTGCCCTCGCGCTCCTGGGACTTTCCGCCGCGCGAGCAACCGATCCGATCGCGGCCGCCTGGATTATCCAGAGGGCGGCCGCAACGACTCCAAACCGCCGCATCATCAACTCCGATACGGTTCAAGGACCCCGCGACAGATTCCGCGCACCAGCGCGCGCCAATCACATTCGCGAGTTCGTAAAACTCAAATCGTCTGGAAGAAATAACCGCTTAGAGCGAGGCGGGCGGAGCGCGGCCGAAGTGATCTTCGAGCGCCATTTGCGCCGGCTCGATCGCATCAACCGCGGCCGGCGCGTGCGCGAGAATCGGCGTCGAGACAGACGCCTGAGAAGGAGCCGCTACCACCGGGATGTGGCACGCGAGACAAAGCGCGCAAAGCTCGGACGCCGCGGCCAATTCGGCCTGCGCCGCGTTCTGCGATCGCGAGAAGCCGTGAAAATGCGCGGCTCCCGCGAGCTGAACGAAAACAATCAGCGCGGCCGCGAAAACGGCCAGCGCCGGACGGCGCGGCGATCGTTCGGACTGGATGTTGGTATTCAGGCGCCTAAGCCTCTTGCGCAGAGTGTCTGATTTCGTATCGCAAAGCAATTGCAAGTGCAAGTAGATTGTGCTTTTCTCGGGCCTGCGATGAGTATTCCATCCGCCGAACGGAACAAAGGGGGAAATCCACCGCCGGCCCGGCTCTCATCCGCCACGCAAGACGCGCGAACGGTCCTCAAAGGCGTGGGACTGCGCGGAACCGCCGCGCGCCTCGCGGTCCTCCGGCACATGCTCGAGACGCCGGGGCCCCTGAGCCACTCCGAAGTGTATGCATCGCTGGAAAGCGGCGGTTTTGACGCCGCGACCATCTACCGCAACCTTATCGAACTGACTCGCGTCGGCGTCCTGTCCCGAGTCGACCTCGGCGATCACATCTGGCGCTTTGAAAAGAAACCAGCTCCGCGTAAGCGCCGCATAGCGCATCCCCACTTCGTATGCGACGAATGCGGCAGCGTAGCCTGCCTTGATGAAGGCGATGTGAAAATCTCGGGCACACGCGGAATCCGCAGCGTCGGCGAAGTATCGAGCATCACGGTGAAAGGCCGCTGCCGAAAGTGCTAGACCGCTCAAGCGGGCTTTCCCCTATTCTTCTGCTTGCGATTGTACCGGCAATTTTTCTTGCGGGATGCGAACTGGGCGCCGAACGCGGCGGCTACATCCCGTTTGCACAGCGCGACCCCGCGGTTAAGGCTTTTGCACTGCTACTCAACTATTACGCGTGGATCCTTGCGACGAACGGGGTTGCCGCTTACCGCGACGGTCCGGCGGGGGTGAAGTATGCGAAGGCGGCCTGCGCCGACACCTCGTGGAAGAACGCGGCGGTGCTGGACACCCTTGCCGCCTCCTATGCGCGCGATGGAAAATTCGACCTGGCAGTGAAGTGGCAAAAGGCCGCGATAGAGGCGAGCGGAGCCGGGAGTTCTTCGGTCTTTTCTCGCCGGCTCGATCTGTACGAAGAGCACGAACTTTGTAGTTCCGGACAATCGGCTTTCCCCTGGTTCTAGAATGGAAGAATCGCTCGATACGCTGGAGGCTCTTCGCGGACAGATAGCAGCGATCGAGCGCGACCTTGAGGCCGGTTCTTACCGGCCGGGCCCGTGGTCCCGGCTGACAAAGCAGGTGCGAGCGATGCCCGTCGATTCCCGCTGTTTGGTGGCCGAGGATCTGTCGCGCATCAGCCGCAAATTGCATCTCCGTGGCGAACGCCGGACGCTTTCGGTCCGCGCCGGCTACATCGCGGAAGCGATCTTCGCGCTGCTCGGCGCCGTCATCCTGGCCTTTGGCGCTGGAAATCGCTCGAACGTTCTTGTCATTTTGGCCGCGTTGATATGGACGACGGCGTTTCAGCCCCTGATCAAGATCGGCACAGGGCACTTGCTGGGGATCGGCTATGAATATGCGTACCTCTACGGCATCGAGCCGCGGTTCAAGATGCGATTCGGCCAGTACCTGTCGAAGCCGCGCTATGTGCGCCTGCTGTTGCATCTGTCGGGCATGATTGGATCGCCGATCGGTGCGTGCCTGCCGATTCTGTTCATCGCGCCGACGATGCGTGTCGCGATCTACTTCTGCTGGGCGCTTTTCTGGATCGTCGTCGCGATCAACGTCGGCGCGTTTGTCGCGGCGCTCGCCGCGATCGGCGATCGTGTAGGTTCGGTGCGATTGACTGACAGCAGCGGCGGATTGGCCGCGCTGGAACTGCGCGAGGCCCTCGAAATCTGAGAAGGACTCGCTGGCTAAACGATGCCTTCGGTCTTGAGGCGCTCCAGGTCGCTGGCGGTCATCCCGAGCATCTCTCCGTACACTTCGCCGTTATGCTGCCCGAGCAGGGGCGCCGGCTTCACCTCGACCGGCGAATGTTCGAGCCGCACCGGGCATCCCGGCATCGTGAACTCACCGCGCGCGGGATGGTTTACGGTAACGATCATGCCGCGTTCCCTGAGATGCGGATCATTGAGTAGCTCGACGCTGTCCAGCACCTTGCCGCAGGGCACTCCCGCTTCGCCGAGAATCTTCATCACCTCGTGCTTGGTATGGCGGCCGGTCCATTCATTGATGATGGCGGTAAGCGCCTCGACGTTTTGATTGCGCGCACGCGCGTCCTTGAATCGCTCATCATCGGCAAGTTGCGGCTGGCCCATCGCCTTGCAGAGGTTCTGCCACATCTCGGGAGTGGTGCAGAGAACAAAGACGTAATCGTTGTCGCCGCCGGGAGCACACTTGAAAATATCGCCGGGGCCGCCGCCGAGACGGTTTCCGGTGCGAGGGACCGGCTTATGGGTCACATAGGTGCCCATCATCGGAACGCGGCAGAAATTGAGCACCGCCTCCTGCATCGCGACCTCGACCTTCTGCCCCTTGCCGGTCTGCTGCCGTTGGATGTAGGCGGCGAGCACGCCGATCGCCGCATGCATCCCGGTCCCCGTGTCTCCGATAGTCGGGCCGGGTTTAAGGGGCGGAGTGCCCGGAAATCCGGTGAGCCCCATCGCGCCGCCGGATGCCTGCGCGATCATGTCGAAGCTCTTGTATGAGCTGTAGGGGCCGGTTGTTCCGAACCCTTTGATAGTCAGATAGATGAGGCGCGGGTTTATTTCGCGAAGGCGGTCGTAACCGAGGCCCAATCCTTCGAGAGTGCCAAGGGAGTAGTTCTCGCTCAGGATGTCGACTCGTTTCACCAGCTCCAGGAAGATTTCGCGGCCCTTGTCGCTCTTCAGGTTGAGCGTGATGCTGCGTTTGTTGGCGTTGAGCAGCATGAAGTAATAGGAATCGACGCCGGGCTTTTCGGTCAGAAGCCACCGCCCCTGCTCGCCCATCTTCGGCGACTCTACCTTGATGACGTTTGCGCCGAGCCACGCGAGCATCTCGGTGCACGAGGTGCCGGCTTCGAACTGCGTCAGGTCGAGGACCTTCACACCCGCCAGAGCTTTTTCCATCGTCATCCTCCGAGGGCGCGCATTTGGGGCAACTGATTGCGCCTGAGCCTTCTATCTAGCTCCCCACGCGCAACCTCGGCAAGCGACCGCTGTGTGGGTGCGTGCTATTTGGCGCTGTCGCGGGGTCTGATAAATTTTGATCGGGCGCGGAAACGTTCAGGTTCCGCGCGATGCTCATGGCTTCAACCGCAATCGCCAAGCTGGGGCGCATCCGCGACGAGTTGAACCGGATGTTCCTCGAGCGCGCCGAATTGATTGACGGCGCGCTCGCCGCGCTGCTCTCGCGCAGCCACGTTTTGCTGATCGGACCGCCGGGCACGGCCAAGTCGATGCTGGCGGAGGAGCTCTGCACCCGGATCGAAGGAGCCCGCTACTTTCAATGGCTGCTGACCCGCTTCAGCACTCCGGAAGAGCTGTTCGGTGCGGTCAGCCTGAAGGGGCTCGAGCAGGACGACTATCGGAGGGTCACGACGCACAAGCTGCCCGAGGCGCACATCGCCTTTCTGGATGAAATCTTCAAGGCGAACTCGTCGATCCTGAACGCGCTGCTGACGATCATCAACGAGCGCGTCTTTCACAACGGGCGCGAACGAACGCTCGTTCCTCTCATCACAATGTTCGGGGCATCGAACGAACTGCCGGACGAAGAGGAACTGACCGCGCTCTACGATCGATTCATGTTTCGCTTCATCACGGGCTACATCGCCGAAGATTTCCGGTTCCTGAAGATGCTGGAAGGAGTCGCGCCCGAGACCCGCACCATGCTGACCTTTGCGGAGCTGAACGACCTGGCGGCCGGCGCGTCTTCGGTGAAGGTCCCCGGTTCGGTGCTGAATGAAATCGCCGAGCTGCGCCGCACCCTGGCTCGCGAGCAAATCGTGGTTTCGGACCGGCGATGGAAAAACGCGCTGGAGGTCCTGCGGGCGCACGCAACCATCTTTGGACGCGACACCGTCATCGAAGACGACCTGATGTTCCTCGAGCACGTGCTGTGGAAGGACCCCGAGGAACGGCCGAAAGTCACCGACATCCTGCGCCGGCTGGTAAGAGGATTCGAGGAAGAAGCGCGCGAGCTGCTAATCCAGAGCCAGGAACTGCGCGATTACGCGCAGCGTCCGTGGGAAAGCGAGGAATTGCGCAAACGCGCCCTGGTCGAGGCTCACACCAAAATCGCCAACATCCTCGTCAAATTCGAAACCCTGCTGCAGGAAGCCTCCGAAGCGGGCCGCACCATCGCCGGCGCGGAGGCGATGCGCTCAGAGGTGCGCGATATTCAGCAGGCGATGCTGCGCCGAGCGATGGGTTCATAGCGGCAATGCCGGCGGAGGAAACCACTCCCGCGATCGTCCTGCGGGCGCGCGACTACGCGGAGTCCGACAGAATCGTTACGCTGCTGACCCGCGACTACGGCAAGCTCGGCGGAATCGGCAAAGGCGCGAAGGCCTCGCGCCATCGCTTCGAGCGAAAGCTCGAGCCGTTCTCGCACGTGATGCTGCATTTCCGGCGCCGTCCGCACGGCCAGCTCGTGTTCATCACCCGCGCCGAAGCCGCGGACCTCGCCCAGTTTCGCATCGAGGAGGACCTCGGGCGAATCGCGCTGGGCTCGTACATGCTCGAGCTGACGGACACTCTGACTGCGGAGGCGAGCGAGGCCAACGATGCCTACCACAGTCTGAGCAGTGCGCTGGCGGCATTGTCTTCCGGATGCGCTGACGCGGCGCTCAGGCAGGCATTCGAGCTGCGCGCGCTGGGATGGGCTGGTTACGGGCTGGAGTTTGCGCGATGCCGCGTATGTTCGAACGTGGCGGACACCGATTCGGTGTACTTTGTCGCCGGACGCGGCGGAGTGGTGTGCGCGCGATGCCACGACAGGGTCGCCGAAGGGGCTATTCGTCTGCGCGCCGAAAGCGCGGCGGCGCTGGCGAAGCTGGGCGCGATGCGAATCGACGAAGTCGGCGGCGCGACGCCTGCGGGCCCCGACGGCGCACTTGCCATCTCGCGGTTCTTGAATTCGATACTCGATCGAAAGCTCAGAACCGCCGAGTTCCTGGATTCGATTCTGAACGGCGCAGGCTGACCGCCTTGTTCAGGCGAAGCGGTTCCTGAGCTTCTCTACGACCGCGGCATGACGCTCGCCGGCGGCGCTGAATTCGATGCGCCGGCTGTTGGCGCTGGAATAGCTGATTCGAACCGCGAGGAAGTCGATCTCTTCGGCCTCGCGCAGCCGTTCAAACCATTCAACCGCCGCAATCCCTTCCGAGAACAGGTACTCCCGCAGACCAAGGTCATCGAGGCTCGCGGTGTCGAGCCGGTACAAATCGATATGGAAGAGCTGCAGCCTGCCACGATGCTCCTGGATAAGGGTGAACGTCGGGCTCAGGATGTCCTCCTCGCGAAGCGACAGCCCCTGGGCGAGCCCCTTGATGAAGCAGGTTTTGCCCGCGCCGAGATCGCCAATCAGGCCGAGCAGTTCGCCGCCTTCGAGCAGAGAGGCAAGGCGCCTGCCCCACATCTTGGTCTCGTGAGCCGATCGGCTTTCGACGGTGAGCGCCTGTCGCGAGCCTGCGCGTTGATGCTGCGGGCTGGTCATATGGTTAGTGTAACGCGTCGCCGGCGGCGCGCCCACGGGTCACCGCTTCCATCGCGGCGGGTAGATCATCGATTACGTCGCCGGCCAGGTACCCCACCCTCCCCATCCGCGCCGCGACCCTGTCGGCCGCATAGCCATGCAGAAATACTCCCAGCGTCAGCGCTTCAAACGGCGGCATACGGCGGGCCAGCAACGCGCCGACCATCCCCGACAGCGCATCGCCCATGCCCGGCGTCGCCATACCGGGGTTGCCGCTGGAGTTGATGCACACGACGCCATTCGAATCGGCCATGACAGAGCGAGCGCCCTTGAGGAGGACGCATGCGCCGGTTTTGTCAGCCAGAGCTCGCGCGGCCGAGATTCGGTCGGCGTTGACCTCTGCCGTGCCGATCCTCAACAGACGCGCCATCTCGCCCGGATGCGGCGTCATGACCAAAGGGCCGCGCGCGGTGGCCGCCTTCTCGCATCCAATGGATGCGAGCGCATTCAAGCCGTCGGCATCGATCAGCATCGGCCGGTCGAGTGCGACGCCTTCGGCGAGCAGCCAAGACAGGAGTTCCACCGTGTCGTCGTTCATGCCGACGCCAGGCCCGAAAACGATCGCGTCCATCCCTCCGATCAATTGTTTGAAGGCGCCCGGCGCCAGACCCCCGTGAAAATGCCCCTCGCGCTCTGCAATCGGCTCCGTCATCAGCTCCGCCTGCGCGGATGCGACGATAGGTTGGACGGAATCCGGAATCGCCGCCGTGACCAAACCTGCGCCGGTTCTGAGCGCGGCACGCGAAGCGAGAATGGCGGCGCCCGACTTGCCGCGGCTGCCCGCGATCACAATCGGATGGCCGTAGTTGCCCTTGTGGGAATTATCGCGCCGCACGCCGATCAGAGGCGCGGCTTCCGCCGATTCGAAGAACCGGCCGCGCGGCGCGATAAGCTCAATTGCCTGCGGCGCAAACCCGATATCGACCACCTTCAGATCGCCGCAAAACTCCCGGCCTGGGTAAGAAACGTGCCCGAATTTCGCGAAGCCGAAGGTCACCGTCCGGGCCGCGCGCACCGCCGCTCCCATAATCGCGCCGGTATCGGAGCTGACTCCGGATGCGATATCGACCGCGACCACCGGCACTGAACGTTCATTGATCATCGCGATCGCGCGAGCGGCGACGCCTCGCACCGGGGCGTTCAGACCGGTGCCGAAGATCGCATCGATGATTGCGCCGGGGGCGGCGTCGAACGCCGCTTCGAGGTCGGATTCTTCGGGTGCCTGGATGATTGTGCCGCCGGCACCGACGTATTCATCGTGCGCGCGCGCCGCGTCGCCTTTTAAGTCGGAGCCCCATGCCAGCAGAATTACGCGCGTCGGAACGTTTTGTTCCAGTAGGCGGCGGCCCGCTACCAGACCGTCGCCTCCGTTGTTCCCTTTGCCCGCGACTATCAGCACACCGGTTTCGGTGCAGGACGGACAGGACGCGATTACGGTATCGGCGACGGCTTCACCGGCCCGTGTCATCAGGTCGTAAGAGTCGATGCCGAACTTTTGCTGGCTCAGGCGATCGAGTTCACGGCTTTCGGCTGCGTTAAGGAGGATCATCGACGGACTCCGCACCCGAAAGAATGCTAGCAGACCGCCGCCAGGGCCGCATCGCGGATCGTCGGGGCAGCGAGGCGTGCAAAATTGCCGCCCTGAACACCCTCTGTTAGCTTCGGGGCAGGGTCATGCGGAGAATAGCTGGATGGTCAAGCTGAGCGTCAACGTCAACAAAATAGCGGTGCTGCGCAACTCGCGCGGCGGCGAAATCCCCAGCGTGCTCAAGGCGGCACGCACGGCGATCGCGGCAGGATGCCACGGTATTACGGTTCATCCGCGGCCCGACGCGCGCCACATCACGCGCCGCGACGTGCTTGAGCTGGCGGAAATGTTGACGGTCGAATTCAACATCGAGGGCTATCCGAGTCCCGAGTTCCTGGAGCTTGTATGCCAGGTGCGTCCTGCTCAATGCACTCTCGTTCCCGACCCGCCCGGAGTGCTCACGTCGAACGCCGGATGGGATCTGTCATCGGGCAAGGATTGGCTGCGCGATGTGCTCGCGCGGCTGCGCGACAACGGAATCCGCACCAGCCTTTTCGTCGAGGCCGATGTGCGCCAGATGCAGCCAGCGCGAAGGTTGGGAGCGGACCGAATCGAGCTGTTCACGGGTCCCTACGCGCACGCATTTGGAACGCCCGACGGCAAGCGCATCCTCGAGATGCATCGAGAGGCGGCGCGTGTGGCCCGCGAGGAAGGATTGGGCGTAAACGCCGGCCACGATCTGAACCTGCAAAATATTCCGTTGTACGTGAAGACCGTGAAGGGGCTGGCCGAAACCTCGATAGGACACGCGCTCATTTCGGATGCCCTGTACCTGGGCCTGACCAGAGCCGTTAAGGCCTACCTGAAGGCCCTCGGCTCGAAGCCGCGCATCGCCGCCAAGCGCAGGTAGGCCGGGTCAGGCGCCCAGATGCTTTCGGATGGCCGCGCCGATTTCCTTTGCGATCGCGCTGATCCTGCCGGCATCTTCGCCTTCGACCATCACGCGAGCGAGCATTTCGGTGCCTGAATAGCGGACGAGCAGACGTCCCGTTCCGTTCAACTGCCGCTCGGCGGCCGTAATTGCGCGCTGGACGGCGGGAATCTCGGAGAGCGGGCGGCGCTCGCGGATTCTCACATTCTCAAGCACCTGCGGAACGCGCTGCATCGCACGAAGCTCGCTGAGCGGTCGTCCGCTTTCCGCCATCACGGTGAGCACCAAAAGTGCCGTGATAAGCCCGTCGCCGGTGGTCGAATGATCCATGAAGATGACGTGGCCGGACTGCTCGCCGCCGAGGTTGTAGGAGTTGGTACGCATCTCGCGCGCGACGGCGGGGTCGCCCACATCGGTGCGCACCAGCCTGATTCCCGCGTTGCGCAGGGCGAGCTCGAGGCCGAAATTGCTCATCACTGTCGCAACGACGGTTTTGGCGCTGAGCTTCCCTTCGGAAGCCATCCTGATTCCGAGCAACGCCATCACGTCATCGCCGTCGAACAACTCTCCTTTTTCATCGACCAGGATCGCGCGGTCTCCGTCACCATCGAGGGCGATACCGATATTGGCCCGCTCCTCGATAACCGCGCGCTGGACGTTTGTGGGATGGGTGGCGCCGCAGTTCAGATTGATGTTTTTGCCGTCGGGATCGACTCCGAGCGCGACCACATCCGCGCCGAGTTCATCCAGCGCTTCGGGGCCGACCTTGTAGCCGGCGCCGTTGGCGCAATCGATCACGACTTTCAGCCCGTCGAACATCACGGTTCGCGGCACGCACGCCTTCAGAAAGACCAGGTAGCGTCCGTGCGCATCGTCGATGCGCGCCGCTTTGCCGAGGTCGCCCGCGGCGGCGCGATGCGCGGTCAGGGCGGTTTCGTCGAATACCAGCTCCTCGATGCGCGTTTCGGTGTCGTCATCGAGCTTGAACCCGTCGCGCGAGAAGAACTTGATTCCGTTGTCCTGAAAAGGATTGTGAGAAGCGGAAATGACAACGCCTGCATCGGCGCGCATGCTGCGGGTAAGGAACGCGATTGCAGGCGTGGGCAGCGGACCCACCAACCACACGTCTGAGCCCATCGAGCAGATCCCGGACTCCATCGCGGTTTCGAGCATATAGCCCGACAGGCGCGTGTCCTTGCCGATCAGTATTTTGTGCCGGCGGCCGGAGGTATTGCGGAACACCACCGCCAGCGCGCGGCCGAGTTTCAGTGCGGTCTCGGGCGTGATCGGCTCGATATTGGCAACGCCGCGAACTCCGTCGGTACCAAAGAGCTTAGGACGTTTTTCCGTCATTGGCGTCGGTTCGCTTCTCCCTGAAGATTCTGAGCCGCACCCGATCCGGCGACTGCTTCACCAACTGCGTCCCTTCCGGCAGGTCGACCTGAAGCGGCAGGTCGTGAGCACCCGGGTCGCCGTTTTTTGCATCCACAAAAACCAGACCTCTTGGGTCGAGCCCATCCAGCTTGCTGGCCGGACCGCGCAAAGTGATTGTCGCCTTCTGGGGCGACACGCGGAACTTGAAGTCCGTGTCCCGAACCTCGACCGGAACTCCCCTGAACTCACGATTAGCGATCACCTCCGCTATGTCCAGATGCACCTGGACGCGGCTGGCGCTTACGTGAACATTCGGGTCGGGACTCTGCAAGGCCAGCCGCGCATCCACATCCGCGGTCTCCCCCTTCAGTTCCAGCGGTTCGGTATCGATCTCCTGAAGGGCCATCACATACCGGCTCGGACCGCTCACTGACACGGTCGAGGGTTTCAGTTCGGTGCCCGCGATCTGGTACTTCGCGGCGGGCTGGCCTTCAATATCAAGATGGACGGGCAGCTCGCGCGCGACCATGCGATCGACATCGACATGCACTTCGTCGGGGGTGATGCGGGTCACATTGGTTTGGCGCGGCACGTTAAACATCGCGGGCGATAGCTTCAAATCGGATCGCCCGGTCGGAATATTGGCAAGGTCGAGGCGCACGGTGAGACGCTCGGGATCGAGCAGGGAAAGAAGGGTGCGCGGACCGGCAACCTCGATTCTCACGAAGTCCGGCGGATGATTCACAATCACCAGTCCGGCGGGAATCGAACGATAGCTGATTGGAACGGACAGCGTTTCCACGCCGCCACGCTGTCCCGCATTGACGAAAACCCAAAGGCCGACGGCGATGAGCAGCGAGATGACGCGAAGGCCGACGTTGCGGCGCATGTGGCGGATGAAATCTCCCGCGCGCGCCTTCCACGGCAGATTCAAGAGCGGAATTCGCATCGCCCTCACGCTCAGCTCGGCAGCGCCCGCAACGTCGCCATCAGTTCGTTGGGGTTCAACTCACGTTCGAGTTTGCCGCCCCGCGCAATCGAAATCGTGCCATCTTCTTCTGAAACCACCACCACAACCGCGTCGCTGTCCTCGGTCATCCCGATCGCGGCGCGATGGCGCGTGCCGAGCGCGAGGCTGACATTGGGGTTCGACGACAGCGGCAGCAGGCACGCGGCGGCCAGGACCTGGTCGCCTTTAATTATCACCGCTCCGTCGTGAAGCGGCGATCCGCGCATAAAGATCGTCTCGAGCAATTCGGGCGAGATCTTCGCGTAGATGAGGCGGCCGCTCTCGACGAACTCATTGAGGCCGTCATCCTGCTCGATCACGATAAGCGCGCCGATTCGCCGTGCCGCCAGCCATGCCACCGCCGTGGCGATCTCTTCGGCCGCGCTGGCCGCCGGGGTGCGTGGGCCGAAGAACGACGGCGCGCCGACCCGGGTAAGAGCGCGGCGGATGTCGGCCTGGAAGATCACTACCAGGATCACGAACAGCGACCCGAGGAAATTGTTGAGCAGCCAATTCAGCGTGAACAGGCCGAGAATTTGCGAGGCAACGAACGCGCCGCCGATGATCACCAGGCCGACGATCATCTGAACGCTGCGGGTTCCGCGAATCAGGACGGCAATCCGATAGATCACGTACGCCACGATCAGGACATCCAGGATGTCCTGCCATCGCGGCGCTGGTATCATCGGAACGTAATTCGGCATCCCGATTCTCTACTTGCCGTCGTTTACCCTCATCGCCGCCGCCATCCGGACCGCGGCGCGCGCGGCGCCCGGATCGTGCACACGAACGATTGAAGCCCCTGCCGCAACCGCGAGCGCATCCGCCGCCGCGGTCCCGAACTCGATTTCGCGTGGAGTGCCGCCCGCGATACGGCGAATGAAGCTCTTGCGCGAGGTTCCCACCAATACGGGATAGCCGAGCCGGCACAGCACGGGCAAGGCATTTAGTAGCGCCAGGTTGTGCCGGGCGGTTTTGGCAAATCCGATGCCGGGATCGATGATGATGCGGGACGGCGATATACCGGCCCTGATGGCGTATTTCGCACGCGCGGCGAGGTAACCGGTTACCGCAATTACGACATTTCGGTAACGCGCGAAACGCATATGGGTTTCCGGGGAACCCCGCATATGCATCAACACCACCGCGCTTCCGGTCTCGGCCGCCAGCCGAGCCATCTGAGGATCATAGCTAAGTGCGGTTACATCGTTGATTATCGCGGCACCATGCTCGATCGCCATCCGCGCCACCTGGGCTTTGCGTGTATCGATCGAGACCGGCACGTGCAAGCGGCGCGCCAAACCGCGCAGCACCGGCACAAGCCTCCGCAATTCCTCATCGACGGGAACGGACCTGGCACCGACGGGGCGCGTGGATTCACCCCCGATATCGATAATGTCGGCGCCCTGCTCCTGCATCTCCAGGGCGTGCTCGATGGCGCGCTCGGGGTCGAGGTATCGGCCACCGTCCGAGAATGAGTCGGGCGTTACATTCAGTACGCCCATAATCGCCGGGAAGTGAATTACGCGGCCGTCATGCAGGCGCATCCGGTCAGGAGGCGCTTCGGCCGGCGCCGTTGGATATTGACGATTGCGCCGAACGCGCCTTTCACGGACGACGGCCATCTGAAGTGACACACGCGACAGACGTGCGATCCGCCGGGCGATTTTCGGCAGAACGCTGAGGCATCGATAGCGTAATCCCGCAGGCGCGGGCTTTCGCGGTCAGACCAGAACCGGCTTCGGAGGCAACCCGGGGGCTACCGGAGCTTCCTCGTCGACGGGCTTGGGCTTGCCCACCTCGGGAGCCCTTCGCCCTCCCGGTCCGTCGGCGCTGACGGGCGCGCTGGCGGGCATCGGCCGGCCTTCCTTGAAGGCCGTTACCATCGCCTCGACCTCGGTGCCGTCGAGCACTTCCTTTTCGAGAAGACGCTCGGCCACAGCGTGGAGCAGCTCAATATGATCGGAAAGGAGCTGTCGGGCCTTTTGATACGCGTCGTCGATGATGCGGCGGACTTCGCGATCGATCTCGATGGCAGTGTGTTCGGAATAGTCCTTGTGATGAGCGATATCGCGGCCGAGGAAAACCTGTTCCTCACGTTTGCCGAAGGTCATGGGGCCGAGTTCCTTGCTCATGCCCCATTCGCAGACCATCTTGCGCGCCAGTTCGGTCGCCTTTTCCAAGTCGTCGCCGGCGCCCGTGGTCATATGCCCAAAGACCAGCTCTTCCGCGGCGCGACCACCGAACATCATCGCCAGCCGGGTCATCAGGTAGTCCCGCGAATACGTGTAGCGATCGTCCAGCGGCAGTTGCTGGGTCACGCCCAGCGCCATGCCGCGCGGAATGATGGTGACCTTGTGCACGGGGTCGGCCCCCGGCAGCAGCATCGCGACCAGCGCGTGGCCGCCTTCGTGAAAGGCGGTATTCTTACGCTCGGCCAGCGACATGACCATCGAGCGCCGCTCCGCGCCCATCATGACCTTATCTTTGGCGAGCTCGAAGTCCGCCATGTCCACCCTGTCCTTGTTGCGCCGAGCGGCAAGCAGGGCGGCTTCATTGACAAGGTTCTCCAAGTCGGCGCCCGCAAAACCGGGCGTCGAGCGCGCAAGCTTGTCCACGTTCACATCGTCGGCCAGCGGGACCTTGCGGGTGTGGACCTTCAGGATACCCTCGCGTCCCTTCACGTCGGGGCGCGGCACGACGACGCGCCGATCGAAACGGCCGGGACGCAGCAACGCCGGATCGAGGACATCAGGACGGTTGGTTGCGGCCACGAGGATAACGCCTTCGTTCGCTTCAAACCCATCCATCTCGACCAGAAGCTGGTTCAGGGTCTGCTCGCGTTCGTCATGTCCGCCGCCCAGCCCGGCGCCGCGATGGCGTCCGACGGCATCGATCTCGTCGATGAAGATGATGCACGGCGCGTGCTTCTTGCCTTGCACGAAGAGATCTCGGACTCGCGATGCGCCGACGCCAACGAACATCTCGACGAAGTCCGATCCGGATATCGAAAAGAACGGCACGCCCGCTTCGCCGGCGATGGCGCGGGCGAGGAGGGTCTTGCCGGTTCCCGGTGGCCCGACCAGCAGAACGCCCTTGGGAATTCTTCCGCCAAGGCGGGTAAAGCGCTTCGGATCGCGCAGGAATTGAATTATTTCTTCAAGTTCGTCCTTGGCCTCGTCGATTCCCGCGACATCGGCGAACGTCACCTTGTGTGTGTTCTCGGTCAGCAGCTTGGCGCGGCTTTTCCCGAAGGACATCGCCTTGCCGCCGCCAATCTGCATCTGGCGCATGAAGAAAATCCACAGCGCCGCCAACACAAGGACCGGGAACCATTGCACGAGCGCGACCATCCACCACGGGTCGCCCTCCGCAGGCTTCGCCGCGATATTGACGTTCTTGTCGCGCAGCGTCTTGACGATATCGGGATCGTAGGGCGCGTAGGTCTTGAAGTGCTCTCCGCCGGCGGTCTCACCCTTGATCAGGTTGCCCTGAATAGTGACCGCCTTGACCTGGCCTTTGTCGACCTGGTTCAGGAACTCGGAGAAGGTAACCTCCGGCTCACGGGGCTGCTGCCTGCTGAAGATGTTGAACAACAGCAGGAACATCAGGCCCAGGACGAGCCAGAGAGCAATACTGCGGGAAAACTGGTTCATTCCCTTCATAAAAAGCGTATCACGCTGGTTAATTCGCGCGCAATCATTCGTCTAACGTCCGGTGCGCCGAGCGCTGATGAAAACAGCCGCTTCCGTCGCGGAGCCTACCAGTGCACCGCAGCCCCGCGCGAGACCCGGCAACCAGAGGATTTCACGGCCCATCGCAATAACCGGAAAGACCGCGCGTTCACCGCGCGGAACCTTCCGATCGATAAACACATCCTTGACCTTGCGCGTTCCTGCGAGACCGAGCGGTCGGATGGTATCGCCCGGACGAAAGCTTCGAGCAATCAATCCGGCAGGTGCGGCGGCGCCCAAATCGAAAATCGCCGACCAGTGATCATCGGGCATTTCCATCTCGCCGGCCGGCACGACTTCGGCCGCGAACGTGAAGCCCGCTTCGGGAACCTGCGTGATCCCATCGAAAGCCAAAGGAACCGAGAACTCCGCGCGCGTCCTTTGCCGGGCCTTTTGAATTTGCATCCGGTCATATTCGCGGACCGCACGCCATCCTCCCGGCAGCGACAGGACGCCATTGACGGGGCCGGCAAGACACAGGCGCTCGACGGCTTCGAGATGCTTTCGATTGACGCGGCGAAGGTCGCCGAGTTCCGAGGCCAGGTAGAGTCGCAGGACCGGGATGCGCAGGGCCGGGTCGAGCTTCGCAAACCTGGCTACGCTAACACCGCCGCCAGGAATCGCGATGGCGGTAAGTTCCTGCGCCGCCACGCGAGAGAGATAGGAATCGATTATGCGGGCCTCTTGCGCAAGCGCGGCGAGCCTTCGCGAGACGCCCGGCGCGTAATCCCGCTCGATCTCGGGCAGAAGGTCGCGGCGGATTCGATTACGGAGCATCGCGGTCGAAAGGTTGCTGCTGTCCGTCACGAACGCGGCGCCGATGGAATCGAGGTACTTCAGGATGTCGTCGCGGCCGAGCGACAGCATCGGCCGAACAATGCGGCCGGGCCCCGACGGCGCCATCGCGCTCAGGCCCGCGACTCCAGCTCCCCTGAGCAGCCGCATCATGACCGTCTCGGCCTGATCGTCCGCATGATGGCCCGTCGCGATATGCTCCGCTCCGACCTCATCGGCAACACGGTTCAGGAACTCGTGGCGTGCGCCGCGCGCCGCTTCTTCGAGGTTGGGCATCGACGGGTCCAACGCGGAAGCGCGCCCGACGATGATCTGGACGCCAAGTTGATCGCACAGCCGGCGGCAGAAGGCCTCATCCCGATCGGACTCGGGTCCGCGCAGGTTATGGTTCAAATGCGCCGCCGAAAGGCGATAGCCAGAGTCCTCGCGCAACTGCGCCATCGCGTGAAGCAGTGCGACCGAATCAGGGCCTCCCGAAAGCGCGACGAGGATCGACGCGCCCGAACGCACGTTCGCTCGCGCGAGCGCGCGCTTGATCGCGCCAATAAAAGTCTTTCGATGCCGCTGACTCATCGATTTCAGAGCCTATGCGCCCGCGACCGAACGAGCAACGAGGCGCCTACCGCCCGAGCTGGTCGAGCAGATGCAGGATAATCCCGATGCCGGGCAGGTTGACCTCGAGTTCCTGCTCGAGGGTTCGAATCAGCCGCGCGCGTTCGAGGGCCGCGTTGTCATAGAACGGCTGCTCTCTGCCGGCGGATTGCAGGACCCGCGCCGGCACGAGCAATTCCTCATGCTCCCACACGGCCAGTTGGCGCTCGCTCACGCCGAGCATCGTGCAAAAGGCGCTCCGGCTGATCAGCACGCTCCCGCCGCGGTTGCGAAGCGCTCCACGATTTCGAACTCCCCGCCTTGCCATCGCGCTCAACTCCGTCCCAGCATCTCGATGCGAGGGTCGGAGACCCCGCGCGCCTTGCGACGATCGGCGAGCTGCTGCATGAGGGCGCGCTCGTCCGCGGTCATGTCGGTTGGAGCAAGCACTTTGAGTTCGTAGAGCAAATCTCCGGGCGTTTCCTTGCCGCGGGCCGGGATGCCGCGACCGCGCAGCCGCAGCGTCCTGCCGGTCTGCGAGCCCGCCGGAATCTTCAGGGCAATCCTGCCGCCGTCGGGCGTCGGAGCGGTGACCTCGGCGCCCAGAGCGGCTTCGTAGTCCCAGGCTGGAAGCTCCGCCCGAATATCGCGTCCGGACACGGCAAAAGGCGGTTGCTCTTCGATTCGAATGGTAAGAAAAAGATCGCCGTTCAATTCGGGCCGGGGGCCGCGTCCGCCCTGGCCTCTCAGCCTTAGCTGCGTTCCGTCCGTAACCCCGGCGGGAATGGTCACTTCCAGGGCGCGCGGCGTTGCCAGCACGCCAGCTCCGCGACAGGTGGGACACGGGCTGGCGGAGTGGATGACGCGAGTCTTACCCTGGCGCTGTTCGGTCGTGGTCATGCCGGAACCGCCGCAAGTGGCACATTCATCCTGCGCCATCAACTCGAGTCTCCGGCGAGCGCCCTTGATCGCGTCGCGCAGGCTGACAAGGACCTCGGCGCGAAGATCGGGAGCGCGTACCGGCTCGGAAGAAAAGCCGAAGCCCCCGCGGGGGCCGCCGGGCCTGAACCCTCCGCCCAGTCCTCCGAAGAACTGTTCGAAGAAATCGCTGAAATCTCCGCCGGCGAAGTGCGCCTCGCCGCCGCGTCCGGCCGCAGCCTCGCGCGCATACCGGCGCATCATCTCCTCCTGCGAGATGCCGCGCTCCCAGTCCGCGCCCAGCTCATCGTACTTTTTCCGCTTGGCCGGGTCGCTCAGGACCTGGTAGGCCTCGTTGATTTCCTTGAACTTTTGCTCGGCCTCTTTGTTGCCGGGGTTTACGTCAGGATGGAATTTGCGGGCGAGCTTGCGATATGCGCTTTTGATATCCGCTTCACTGGCGCCGCGCTCGATGCCCAGAACCTTGTAGTAGTCGCGGAACTCCATTCAGGTGATCCAGCTTTCAAGATGCGCATGAATCCGCGTCGCGCAAGTGTAGTCGAGAAGTGAATCCGCGGCTACGACGGCGAATGCGCGGAAGATTCCTTTTCGCCGGTCGAGCCGCCAAGCGCGGCAAGCCGCCTCTCCAGGGAGCGCAACTCGGCCTCCAGCGCCGACTGGCGCCGCCAGATGAACCCGACATAAAGGAAAATCGCGACGAAAATGACGCTGTAGGCCGCAAACAGGTATCCGAAGTGTTCCATCACTGAATCTCAGGCGGCGCCGGCCCGAAAGCGTATCAAGGCTATCTCGCGGGCCAGAGCCCCCAGCCGCGTCCGCATTCTGAGTTCGGCAAACCGCAGCATCAAGAGCCACGCAAACAGGAGCGTAAAGGCCGCAATCGAGACCAGCAGCGTCGCCACCATCCGCGGATCCTCCAGCCCGTGCCCGCCCTGGCGGGTAACGAGCACGGCGGGATGGATCGTACGCCACAGGCGCACGGAAACGATCACCACCGGCACATCGAGCGCCGCGACGATACCGATCACGGCGGCGAACTTCGACACTTGGGGAGTGTCCTCGGCCGTGGCGCGCAAGATTAGGTATCCACCGTACATCAGCCACAGCACGAAAGTGGTCGTCAGCCGCGAGTCCCAGGTCCACCAGGTGCCCCAGATCGGCTTTGCCCAAAGCGAGCCAGTTATCAAAACCAGCGTGCAGAACAGCATCCCGACTTCAACCGCTGCGTGGCCGAGATCGTCCCAGATCTGCCCGCCAAGCCACAGGTAAAAAATTCCCGCAACAGCGACCAGGCCGAACGATGCGAACGCAACCCATGCGCAGGGTACGTGGAAGTAAAAGATTCGCTGGACGATTCCCTGCTCAGCTTCCGTCGGCACCCATTCGAAGACCATGAACAGCGCCACCAGCATCGCCACCAGGGTCGAAAGACCAAGCGCGTTCTGAATCGGTTTGCTCATCCCGCTACTCTTCTCCCACCACGTGCTCGAAAAGAAGGTATCCCGCGGTTACGAAGAGCACGTCGAAGGCTATCAGGATGCCGACCCAATCGCGCGAAGTGGCGAGCGCGGCGCCAGACAGCACGGCAGCGCTTGCCTTGACGCCGGCAATCAAGGCGGGAACGAACAGCGGAACGATCAGCAGAGGCAGCAGCAGTTCTCCGCCGCGAGCGCGCGCGGCGATTACCGCGAGCAGGGTCGCCAGCGCGGAAAATCCCAGCGCGCCAAGAATCAGCACCAGCATCAAGGCCGCAAGCGACATCGAAAATTCCAGATTGAAGAACAGCATCGCGAGAATCGTCGCGGCTATCGCTGCGCCGACCATGAACCCGAACGATGCGGTCAGCTTGGCCGCATAGATTGTGGCCCGGTCAAGCGGGCTCAACAGAAGCGCCCGCAGGCATCCGTTTTCCTGCTCCGACAGAACCACCCTGGTCGCTCCCAGCATCCCGGCAAACACGAGTGCGATCCACAGCGCTCCCGCCGCGGTGTCCGGCCCTTGCGCGACGGCACGGTCGAAGGCGAACACGAGCACGACCAGAACCAGCAACGCGAGCGACACGAGGACGGTGGTGATGCGCCCGCCGCGCACCTCGAGCATCAGGTCCTTTTTCACGATTGCCGCGTATCCAGCCATCATGACCTCGGACTGAGCAGTGAACGCAGGCGCCCTCCCCTGCGCGCCTCATCTTTTTCCTGATATTCGACCACCTGCCCGCGAACGATCTCGTAGAGTTCGAAACTGATGCCCTCGATCTCGAGCTGCGCGTGCGCGGTTGCGACCAGCGTGCATCCCTCGTCGGCCGCCTCCCTGATCATCGCCTTCACCCGCGCGATGCCATCGGAGTCGAGCGCGGCAAACGGCTCATCGAGCAGGAGCAACGCGGGATTGTGGATCATCGCACGCGCGGCGGTCAGCCGCTGCTCCATCCCGCGGGAAAAAGTGCGCACGCGATCGTCCGCTGACTCACCGAGCCCGATTCGTTCCAGCCAGGCATCGGCGGCTTTCCGAGGTTCGGAAACGCCATAGAGGCGAGCATAGAACTCGAGATTCTCGCGCGCGGTCAGATTTGGATAGAGGAAGCTCTGATGGGACAGCATTCCGATTCGGCGGCGATAACGGGGGCTGAAGCGCCGCGTGTCCTCGCCGAAGACCAGCGCCGAGCCTTCGCTCGGCGATACCAATCCGCACAAGATCGACAGGAGAGTGGATTTTCCCGATCCGTTGCCGCCGATGATTACCGCGGCGTGTCCGGGCGCCAGCCTGAAGTCGGTTTCGCGCAGGACGGGTGTAAGACCGAAGGTTTTGCCTAGCGCGTGGGTTTCGATGACGGGCGCAGCCATCAGTCCGCCTGTCCGGTCGCACGATCACGGGTGCGGAGGGCGAGGCCGCATTCGCCGCAAAACCGGGCATCGGCGGCGGTTCGCACCCCGCACTGAGGACAGAAGTTGATCTTTCGCGGGCTCTGGGAGCGCGCAAGAGAAGCCGCACTTCGCGCGGAGTCGATTCTCCGCACCTGAGAACTCTTCTCACGCGATCCAATTCCGGCACTGCGCGGCGCCCGAAGCTTCTCCAACGCCTCCATCGCGGTGAGCGCGCGCCGCTCCAAACCGGCGCGCAGGGCCTGATAATCAGCGTCGGACAACTTTCCCATCTCGCGGTCAAATTCAAGTTCGCGAAGCCCCTGCACCGCGAGGCCACGCTCATGTTCGAGGCGTGCGCGTTCAAGATCCTCCCGGGCCGCGCGGCGTCCCGGAAAGAACCCGCCCGCGAGCGGAGCTGCGACGAACAGCGCAACTCCGGCGATGATCATTGCGGCGGCAAAATAAGTCACGGCTCAGGATCGCTCCCGAATCTCTTCTTCGAGTCGATGTTTCAACTGGGGATCGAACGCCTGAAGGCTGCTCTCCGCGTCCGCGGAGCTTGCGTCGTCCCGAGCCGGCCGCGAGCGCCATCGGCTGGCCGTGTAGGCGATGAACACGCCGCCCAATGCCACGGCAACAAACGGCATCAGCCACGCGAGAATATTGAATCCTTCAGTGGTCGGCGCTGAGAGAACCTTTTCGCCGTACTTGTGGCGATAAAATGCGATGATCTCGGAACTCGACTTGCCCTTGCCGATCATCGACTCGATCTCTTCGCGCACGGGAACAGAGAAACTGCAGGTCGGATGGTTGCAGTTGGCGACCGTAAGGCCGCATCCGCACTGGCACGTCAGGCCCTGGCTGATATTCGCCACGGTGGGCCGCTCCGTCGCGCGCGCATCCGGGTTGCGGATCGGAGCGCAGACCGCGGCGAGCGCGAGGCCCAGCAGGATCGCGGCATCGACGGGCCTCATCTGACCTTCACTCTCCTCCCGGCGCGGGTTCCGTCATCGCGGGATGTTGATCGGCGCCGCGCAGCGCCGCGGCAATCGCGGCTCGTTCGCGGACGTTCGGCCACATCACCACCACCGTACCCAACACCATCAGCAATCCTCCCGCCCACAGCCAGAAGACCAGGGGCGTCAGGAACACCTCGAAGGTCGCCTGATTGCCGCTGTCGTCGAGCCCGGCCAGCACAACGTAAAGATCGGCGAACGGCGTCGAGCGAATCGCAACCCTGGTGGCAGGCTGCTGCTGGCGCCGATAGAACAGCTTCGCAGGCGACATCTGCGCCACTTCCTTCCCGTCCCGCGTCACTTCGATGGTTGCGGTCGCGCTCTCCAGATGGGGTGTGCTCACGGGAAACACCCCGAGATAGTGAAGTTGGTACGGTCCAACCGAAAAACTCTGACCGGTGCGTACGGTAGTCTTGACCTCGGTTTTGAAGAAGGACGATCCGACGATTCCGACGAACGCAACGATGACGCCGATGTGAATGATATATCCGCCATAGCGGCGATTGTTCTTGGCGACCAGATTGACGAGCGCCGCCGCCGAAGTCTCGCCGACCATGTGCCGGCGCGCGACGATACCCCGGCGAAACTCAACGATTATGGTACCCATCACGAACGCGGACACCGAGAGCGCCGCCAGCACGTACCACGCGCGGATGCCGTATGCGAAAGCCGCGAGGCCCGCGGCCAGCCCGAGGAAGATCGGGGCGGCAAAGCTGCGAACCAGATTGCGCGGCGTCGTGCGCCGCCAGGCAATCAGGGGACCTACTCCCATCAGGAACATCAGCGCGATCGCGAGCGGGCCGTTTACCCGGTTGAAGAACGGCGGTCCCACGGTGATCTTCACGCCGCGCACCGCCTCCGACAGCACCGGAAAGATCGTGCCCCAGAACACCGCGAACGCGATTCCAACCAGCACCAGATTGTTGAAGAGAAACGCGGCCTCGCGCGACAGATAAGACTCGAACTCGGCCGGGCTTCGCAGGTCGCGCGATCTGAAAACCAGCAGGCCCGTGTATGCGACCACGACGAAAATCAGGAAGCTCAGGAAGTACGGCCCCAGGCCGGATTGCGTGAACGAATGGACGGACGAGATGACCCCGCTTCGCGTGATGAATGTCCCGAAGATGGTCAGCGCGAAGGCGAGACCGATGAGCGCAAGGTTCCAGACCTTAAGCATGTCCTTGCGCTCCTGGATCATCACCGAATGCAGATAGGCGGTCATGACCAGCCACGGCATGAAGGCGGCGTTCTCGACCGGGTCCCACGCCCAATAGCCGCCCCATCCGAGCACTTCATAAGCCCATCGCGCGCCGAACATGTTGCCGAGCGTCAGGAAGAACCATGAAAAAATCGCCCAGCGGCGCGTCGAGCGGATCCACGAATCGTCAAGCTTGCCTTTAATCAGGGCCGCAGCCCCGAACGCGAACGGGACCGTGGAACTCACATAGCCGGTGTAGAGGGAAGGCGGATGAATCGCCATCCAGTAGTTCTGCAGGAGCGGGTTCAGATCGGTGCCTTCCGCCGGGACCGGTGAGATAAGGTCGAAGGGCCGCGTCACGAAATTAAGCATCCCGAGAAAGAACATCGCGACGACTGCCAGCACGACCATCGCATACGGCGCAATTTCCGGATTGCGGCCGCGATTCTGAAAGGCCGCGATCGAGGCGAATATCGAGAGCAACCAGGTCCAGAACAGAAGCGAACCCTGTTGTCCGCCCCACAGCGCGGTGATCTTGTAAACCGTCGGCAGCGTAGTGCTTGAGTACGCGGCGACATACTCCAGTGAAAAATCCGAATTAAGCAGCCCGCTCCAGAGCGCAATCACGGCAAGAGTGACGGTCGCGCACATCGCCCACAGCGCGTGGCGCGCGCTTGCGAGAAATTCCGGGCGATTGCGGCTTGCGCCGTACAGGTTGGCGCCGACCGAATAGGCGGCAAGCAGCAGCGCAATCAGAAGCGACAGTCTTCCGAGATCGGGCATCGCAACCTATTTTGCTTTCTTCGCCTGGTACTTGGACGGACAGCTCGTGAGAACCTGTGTGGCGGCAATCTCGCCCGCGGAAAGCAGCCTGCCTTCCACGATCACGTCGCGCCCCTCCGCGAACATATCGGGTTTCGGCTCGCCCGTGGACACGACATTGAAGGAAACGGGATCGGTTGACGAGACCGACTTCACCGCGCCGTCACGATCCGGCTCGGGAATTTGCACGATCGCGAATTTGAGCGTGAGCGAAGAGGGATCCCACAAGATCGTGCCGGGCTTCACGCGCCCCGCTATTCGCAGGGTCTGGCCGCCGAGTTCGGCCTGCCGAGCGGCGACCTCGTTTACGGTGAGATAGTACTCTGAGGTGCTGCGGATCGCAGTCGTGATCAAATAGGCCACGGCGGCAACGATAAGCGCCGAACCGACCACAAAGCGAAGCTTGAGACGCATAAACGCCCGCGATGAATCCTGTCGAGACTACGCAATTCTTTCAGGCCACGCTCCGGCTAGCAACCGGGCACCCGCGGGCTACTCGCCGCCTTCACCTTCGCGCGACTGATACGGACCGAAGGCGACCCCGCGCTTGCTCTCGCGGATAAACGCGAGGAGCTCGGCGACCTCGGGAGCGAGCGGTCCGGAGGCTTCCAGCCGTTCCATCGCCAGCTTGAGATTCTGGCGGACCCCGAACAGCGCCATGAAAGCGTGGCGCAACGCGCTGATGACCGGCGTTTTGACGCCCGCACGGCGAAGTCCAATCGAATTGATGGCTCTAAGGGTATGGTCGCCGTCCACGATGCAGAAAGGCGGAATGTCGCGGCTCATCCGGCATCCGCCGCGAGTGAGCGCAAGCCGCCCGATGCGAGTAAACTGGTGCACCACGCAGTTGCCTGACACGAGCGCGCGGTCGCCGACTTGAACCCATCCGGCGAGCAGAGTGCCTCCGCCGATGATGATGCGGTTTCCGATGCGGCAGTCGTGCGCGATATGCGCGTTTTGCATAACGAAGTTGTCGTCACCCACGATCGTGATATCGCCTTTTTCGCATCCGCGATGGACCGTGGAGCCTTCGCGAAAAACATTGCGATCGCCGATTCGCAGGCGCCGCGGCGCGCCGCTGTAATCGAGATCCTGCGGCTCATCGCCCAGAACCGCGGTCGGATGAATCACGTTATCCGCGCCGATCTCCGTGTGGCCGAGCACGGTCACATGGCCAATAAGCCGCGTACGCGCTCCAATCCTGATCCTGCCGTCGAGCAGGCAGAAGGGACCAACTTCCACGCCGGGAGAGAGTTCGACCTCGGGACCGACCACCGCCGACGGATGGACGCGCGGCGGGACGGATTCAGGCGGCATCGCGAATACTCATCGATTGGGTGCGGCGGAAGCCTCTAGTGCAGGAGCCTGGGTTTCTTTCGATCGTCGGGATGCTCCTTGTCCTCGACCTTGCCGCCGGCTACCCGGTACTCGCCGCTCGCCCAGGTTCCCAGATCGATCATCCGGCATCGTTCCGAGCAGAAGGGCCGGAACGGATTGTCTTTCGACATCTCGGCCGGCTTCTTGCAAATTGGACAATTCATATCTCGATTCCGAAAGCTGCCAGATCATCGCCGCACACGCAACGTAGCCGCGCCCCGGCTACATTGCGTCCTGCGGAAAAGCCTGCAGAAGAACGCCATCTTTGGTTATCTTCACACATTGCACCGCATTGCGCTCGAAATCCGGATCGCAAAGCGGAGCATCGATTCCAGGACAGCGGTAAAGGCTCGGCTCGAGCGTTTCGCATTTGGCCAGATCGAATCTGGTCATCGCGCGCTTTTGCGCGGCGGTCTCAGGCGGCGGCGCGGCACTCGAGCAAGCGAATGCGCACACGAGCGCGGCACCGATCAGCATCGCGCGAAGCAATTTGAAAAGATTCACCGCCACCGGTTTCATCGCAAAGCACGCGATCGATCAAGAGGTAAGATGGGTCCGGCACGCAAAGTCCATCTCGAACCTAGCAGGATGCGGAAAGAGGATCGTTTTTCATTCGATTAACCGGTGAAGTAGGTGGTGGCCGGAAGCTGAGGAGGAAGCAGGGATGCGCGGGGCGGAGCATGAGCAGTCTTCGATGTTCAGTTGCATCTCGGCGGAGCAGCGGGTGCCGAAGGATCATCCGTTGCGCGCGATCCGCACGATGACCGATGCAGCGCTGCGCGGATTGAGCCCGCAGTTCGAGGCGATCTATGCGGCCACCGGGCGACCCTCGATTGCTCCGGAGAAGCTGTTGCGCGCGCTGTCGTTGCAGGTGCTGTGCATGGTGCGCAGCGCGCGGCTGTTGATGGAACAGTTGGACTACAACTTCCTGATTCGTGGGGCTGAGCATCGACGAACCGGTGTGGGCCGTGTTTGCAACGCTGAAAAACTGATCCACTTTACCGCTGTAAAAATGAGTCATCCCTGACCGATTCCCTCTTCTTTCTTTTCTGGGATTTTAAACGTCTGATCTTTTGGGTGGTGCGCGTTGGGTGTCCCGCGTCGGCGGGTACCTTGCGCGCCAGCGTTACTGACGCGGTGCACGATCGTCGGCATGGAGTTCCTTCTTTCCGCCGCTGGCGGGGGCGGTCTTGGAGCCGCGCTGGCTGCGAAAGGAATCGCCGCGAGTGGTCAGAATGTGAGCGTGATGGCTCAGGCGATCGAGCAGCGCGGTGGTGAGCCTTTCGTCGCCGAAGACCTTGACCCACTGGGAGAACGCCAGGTTGGTGGTGATGATGGCGGAGCGGCGCTCATAACGCTGGGCCAGGAGGTTGAACAGCAGCTCGCCGCCGGTGCGCTCGGAACGGCACGAAGCCCAGTTCATCGACAATCAGAAGCGCGACTTTCTGATAGCGCTGATGGGGCATGGTGAGCCGCCGCTCGTCGCGCGCCTCCACCAGGCTCTGCACCAGATCGGCGGCCCGCGCGAAGCCATTTCCTCGCAGACTTGGTTGGCCGACGCATTGCAGACCGTTCAAAGGATAAAAGGCCGCGAGAGCCTGTAAAAACGGCCATCGCACTGCCGTTCGACCAGCCGACGATGAAAAGCATTCAGCCGCTTACGGCCAGTCTGAAATCTCGAATCCAAGGCTTGCCGTTTTGCACGTTCATAGAGACTGCGACGTTGAGGGCCTCTGCCTCAATGCGGAACTGCTTCGAAGCCAGCTTGAACGAGAAAACATTTCGATCGCTGATGTAATAATCGACAGTCAAGGGCAAGAGGTTGGCGGATGCGACCGTGCGTGCGGGAACAACTTTCGGGCGCTTGGGCCGATTACCTTACCAAACAGGATCCGAGGCTTTGTAAATCATGTGCGATGGCCCAAAGGCCGCACTGACCGAATTCTCGAATTCTTTTTGCAGCACGGTGGAGGCTAGCTCGGTCCGGCTAACTCCCCGGCGTAGGCAGTGGCGAGGGTGGAGAGACTGGTGGCCTCTGAGCCGCGTTCAGTTCTGCTTGTCCATTCGCCACGCATGCTGCGTAGTACTGCTCGCGCGTCATCCCGTTTTTGCCTAAGGTCCAGTTCGCAGGATATCGCTTGATGCTCTCGCAAATCGCGAGATGCTGCTTCGCCTGTCGTTGTAGTTCAGCTTGCTGCTCAGTCGCGTTTCGAGGAGCGAGTTGCACACAAATGGGGACCTTAAACCCGTTGGTCTGTTGATAGAAGAAACACCCGGGTTGTAGAGCGCTGTTAGGATCCGGCTGGTAAGTACATGAGCACCATTGCTGGAGGATGTTACGAGCTTGGGCGGTGACTGCCAGACAAGTGCTAGTATCAGCCATCGGAGTCGTTAAGTTCGGGGTCGTCGCGCATAGCGAATCCGGCCATCCTAAGTCTGCGGGTGGGTTTTGGCACCAGTAGCCCTGATCAACGTGACAGGGGGTGATCGGAGTACTGATGGCCGAGGTTCGCGGAGGAAGCCCCGCGCAGAATTCGCCGTCGGGCTGGCCTGCTCTGGCGTAGGTCATGCAGTCCCTCTTATAAGCGCTCTGCAACGGTTCGGGAGCGCAGGAACACCAGTCCTGTCGGATCTGGCGCGCCTTCTGCAGCACCGTTTCGCAGACGCGCGGACTCGCGAACTGGTAGGTGTTCTGGAATTGCGAGCTCGAACAAAGTGTATCCGGATAACCCATATCCGCCGGAGCATGGGCACACCACGAAGACGGGTCAATCTGACAATTGGTGGTCTGTGCCCAAGCCGGCCGGCCGCCCGTTAGGACTAGAGCTCCTATGATCGCCATCGTCGATGCTTTCATTGGTCACCGATCCCCGTATTCAGGTTGCCGATATGTAGCAGCCTGCGACTCCCAGCACTTCACCTGGCGCCACAGAGCTTGGCCGTGGCAACTCCACCGTGACACTGCGCATAGGAGTAATGAGCTACTGATCCGACGCATGAAGGCTGCCCCGTTAGGCGACAAGGAACGCGCCGCATGGGCTCGTTTCGACTATAATAGACGGACTCCGAGTGTTTCCTCTATGGCGCAGTTGGCGTTCTACGGCGACGAAAGCGGGACGAGTAGAGATAATAGAGTCGCGACGGTAGCTGGATATCTTGGCCAGGTCGGCGAGTGGCGCCGGTTCGAGCGCGAATGGCGCAAGGTCTGTGGGAAGTATGACGTCAAGATCGTGCATCGCGCTGATCTGGAAACATGGCACGGAGAATTCACGGCCGAGCGCGGTTGGAATCCTGCGCGCCGAACCTCCTTTCTTGGCGAGCTCCAACCGATCATCAAATCTTGCACCAAAGTCGCTGTCGGTTCTGCGGTCATCAAAGAAGATTGGGAAGAGGTCATGCCCGAGTGGCTGACGCGCTTCTTTGGCGGCACGTATGGATGGTGCGCGCATGAATGCATTGTCGCAGTGCGAAAATGGTGTGAGCGCCCGAGCGCCAGGTCGCGAACGTCGCGCCCGGTTTGCTGGGCATTCGAGCGGGGAGCGGAAGGACAACACCAGGTTGAGGCAATGTTTGCAGAGTTGAGCAACATCTCGGAATTGAAAGCCGCCTTTCGCATTGGCGCTCTTTCCTTTCCCGACAAAGATGTCGTACCGCTCCAGGCAGCGGACTTGTTGGCCTACGAAGTGTTTAAGCAAGTGGAAAATCAGATTGTCGATCGCGGTGAGAAACACGATGTGAGGCTATCGGTGCGTCATCTCATGCGGCCGCAAGACCTTGTTTATCTGAAATTTTGGGATCGAGCGCGGCTTCGCGAGTGGCTGGCTAAAAGCGAGGAACGCGGCGTTCTAAAAAACATCAAAGCTGCGTGGAAAAAATAGGGATGTCGCCACCGTACTCAGAAGCGCCGGCTTCTAGATCGAGGATTTCACGTCGGCTAGCACGATACGCCGAAAAAAAAGAGATTTGCCAGTTCCATCATTGGGCAACCGCATCAAAATCTGAAACCGGCCCGCGGGTGTCCCCCAGGGACAAAAACCGGTAAATTCCGGTATCTTGCGCCTGACGCCGGGCCGAAAAATCCTTGAAAATGCTACGTTTTCTTACCGGGTTCTCCCGGCTCCGGATTTTCAATTCCCCCCGCCTCCACCAGCTAACGCCAGAGGGGCCGGGTTTTCTACCCCGTGTGTTCAGCGGCAAGAGACCACTGATCCCTACTAGGGGCGCCGTGATACCGACCGATCATGGAGATTTCTGGATTGTGCCCGGCACCGAACTCGGACCCGCGAGGAGCGGAAAAGGATGCCGGTTCAGGTGGGGTCCGAACGAAATCAGGATTATGGGCCCGCGACCTGAGCCTCCTTGGGACGCACCCAATTGAGCTTACCCCACGAAAGTATCCCAGCTAGAAGTTAGTGCTTGCCCGAAAAGGAGCAGGCATGAAAAAGGCGCGGTTCAGCGAAGAGCAAATCATCAACATCCTGAAGGAAGGCTCGGCGGGCGGAAAGGTCGGCGAGCTGTGCCGGCGGCACGGGATCTCCGACGCGACGTTTTACACGTGGCGCAAGAAGTACGGTGGGCTGGAGGTCTCAGAGATGCGGCGGCTGCGTCAACTGGAGGAGGAGAATCGGCGGCTCAAATCGATCGTGGCGGACCAGGCGCTGGACCTCCGCGCGCTGAAAGACGTGTTGGCAAAAAACGGGTACGGCCCGCGGTGAAGCGGCAGATGGTGACAGCGGCGATGGCCAGGCACGAACTGTCGCAGCGTCGCGCCTGCGGGCTGATCGGTATCACCCGACGCGCATACCGCTTCAAGGCTGGCAAGGACCGCGACCAGGAACTGCGCCAGCGTCTGCGCGAACTGGCGCAAGAGAAACGGCGGTGGGGATGTCCGTTGCTGTACCAGATGCTCCGACGCGAAGGCCTTAAGGTGAATCACAAACGGGTGGAGCGGCTGTACCGCGAGGAAGGGCTGTCGCTACGCCGTCGGCGCCGGCGTAAGAACCTGAGCCACGCACGGGTGGTGAGCGAACCGCCGGATGGCGAAAACCAAAGGTCGTCCACGACACGCTGGCTGACGGCAGGTGTTTCCGGGTGCTGACCATCATCGATCAATGGAGCCGCGAGAGCCCGGCACTGGAGGTGGACTTCTCGCTCACGGGTGAACGAGTGGCGATGGTGTTCAGCAAGCTGAGCGAAACGCGTGGACTGCCGGCGGTGATTCAATCCGACAATGGCAGCGAGTTTAGCTCGCGGCACCTGGACCAGTGGGCGTACGAGCATGGGGTGCGCCTGCAGTTCATCGAACCCGGCAAGCCGATTCAGAATGCGTTCATCGAGTCGTATAACGGCCGCTTTCGCGAGGAATGCCTGAACGAGCATGTGTTCGTATCGCTGGCGGACGCGCGCAGAAAGGTCGAACAGTGGCGAATCGCGTACAACCAGGAGCGGCCACATTCGAGTCTCGGTTATCTGACGCCACATGAGTTCGCCGCCCGCCACCCCACCCCAACAAGGAGCACGGCCGCCGCGCGCACCGCTTTGCCAGCCAAACTACGGCTGGCAGGCGCGG